>Ga0209541_10013819_pt1 | contig 12277 bp, 11 predicted proteins | sample RifCSPlowO2_01_FD_184027 | JGI IMG/M metagenome (GOLD analysis project Ga0209541, IMG submission 184027) | Groundwater microbial communities from Rifle, Colorado - Rifle CSP2_plank lowO2_0.1 (SPAdes) (version 2) | ecosystem: Environmental > Aquatic > Deep subsurface > Groundwater | place...
CCCTAACCCCTCGCGAAGCGCTGGCGCGTTCAATTGAAATAATGATTAATCAACTGAAAGCCATTATTGATTTCAAGGAGCCGGAAGAAATTCCGACTAAAGTCGAAACTTCGACAAATATCGGGAAAGATGAAGAAAAAGAAGATAAAAAAAACGACTTTGTCGATATCCTGAAGACCCGCACGGACAGCCTGGATCTCTCTACCAGAACACTTAACGCTCTAACCGGCGCCAATATCAGGACACTCGGGGGTTTGGCCCGCAAAAAGCGCGAAGACCTGCTCGAAGTGGAGGGTATCGGGGAAAAAGGGATTACGGAAATTAAAAAGGTCTTAAATAAATTCGGTCTGAATCTTAAAGAATAAATTTTACTTTATAACTTTATGAACTTTATAACTTTCAACTAATCTATGCGGCATCACAACAACAGAAGAAAATTTGGTCGGGACAAGACACAAAAGCGCGCTTTACTCAACTCTTTGGCGCTCAATTTAATTGTGCGTGAAAAAATAAAAATAACCGAGCCCAAAGCTAAAGAACTGCGCCCATTTATAGAAAAAATTATAACACGGGCAAAAAAGGGCGATATGGCAACGCGAAGAACAATAATTTCCAAACTGGGCAATCACCGACCGGAAGTGAAAAAACTTTTTGAAACCTTGGCTCCAAAATATGCGGATAAAAAAGGCGGATATACTCGAATCTTAAGACTAGGTGCGAGGAAATCTGATGGCGCTAGGATGGCAATTATAGAGTTTGTATAAAAAATAAAATGAAAGATAATACAATTAAAACAATAGACGCGACAGGCAGAACGCTGGGAAGAGTAGCTTCTGAAGTGGCAATGTCTTTGATGGGGAAAACCAAGGCCACCTTTGAACGCAATAAGTATTCCGGCTTTCCGGTTAAGGTCGTCAATGCTTCCAAATTGCGGATCACAGTTAAGAAGCTTGAGGCAATTTACCATACCAGATATTCCGGCATTCCCGGCGGGTTGCGTGTTCTGAAAGGCACGAAAACGGTCGAGAAAAAAGGATTAAAAGAACTGCTCAGATTGGCGACTTATCAAATGCTTCCCGAAAACAAACTACGTCGGACGATGATGAAACACTTAACAATAGATGATTAAAATTTTCCGCCAAAGGCGGATCAGCCTAGGGCTGAAAAAATAGAAGATTAATACCTGTCCCGTACTAAATTTTTGATTACGGGACATAAAGATAAAGATTATTAATTAAAATTTTAGTATTGGGATGGATAAAGAAACGAAAAAAGGGAAATACATTGAAGCCGTCGGTCGGCGCAAGACCTCCACCGCCCGGGTGCGCATAACGGAAGGAAATAAGGTGCATTTTATTGTGAACAACAAGGATGCCAAAGAATATTTCAAAACAGAGGACCAACGCCGGCTGATTTTAGATCCAATTGCAAAAGGAATCAAGGCGGGTGGAGCCAAATCTGATATAAAATGGAGTATAGAAGTGCATGTATCAGGTGGAGGAATCCATTCGCAGGCCGAGGCCATCCGCCACGGGCTTGCCCGTGCACTTGTCATTTCAGACGGGAAGCTACGCGAAAATTTAAAGACATTGGGATTCTTAAAACGCGACTCAAGAGCAAAAGAGCGCAGAAAATTCGGGCTTAAAAAAGCACGCAAGGCGCCTAAATGGAGTAAAAGATAATTGTTTTTATAAAAAAATCCCCCTTGAAAACAGGGGGATTTTTGTGCTAGTATGTTCTTATGGCAGATGAAAAAGAAACAGAAAAAAAAGAAGAACAGCCAGCAGAAAAGGAATCGGAAATTCTTGAATTTGAATTTAACGAAGACGGGGAGGAAGACCTGAAAAAAACCCTGAAAAAATTCAGGGCTGATTTAAAGCAGTGTAAGGCCGAAAAAGAGGAATACCTTACCGGCTGGCAGAAAGAGCGGGCGGATTTCATCAACTACAAGAAACAGGAAGACGATCGAAAAGCCATTTTTTCCGAGGCCATGCGAGAGAGGATTTTAACCCGTTTTCTTACTGTAATTGACAGTTTTAATATGGCTTTCGCCAACAAGGAATCTTGGGATAAGGTGGACGAGACCTGGCGCAAAGGCATAGAACATATTTACGCGCAAATGATTGGCATATTTGAAGAATATGATGTTAAGCCCATAGGAGAAATAGGAGAAGCTTTTGATCCGAACATACACCAATCCATTGATGTGGTAGAAACCAACAATAAAGATTTAGAACACAAAGTGGCAGCGGTAATTCAAAAAGGATACAAGTTGGGCGAGCGCATAATCCGTCCTGCACGGGTCAATGTTTTCGAATATAAAGATGTCAAGGATGCCCCTTGACACAAGTTTGTCAAAGGGCATCTTTGACATCTATGCAAAATTTAACTAAAATCTGCGCTGACTGTAAAAAAGAATTTAAAATAGATTCGGGGGATTTGGATTTATATGAGAAAGTTGAACTCAAGGTGCCGGACCAGTGTTTTGAATGCCGTGTCAAGTGGCACTTTGCTTTTTGTCTATTTGGAAAATTTAGGAAAGGCATATCGGATTTATCCGGAGAAAATTTAATAACTGTACTACCGAACAACCCAAGGTATCCTATATATAAGTCGCATGAATGGTGGAGCGATGCATGGGACCCGATGGCTTTTGGGCAAAATTATGACCTGAAGAGGCCGTTCTTTGACCAGTTAAAGGAATTACAGGAAAAAATTCCGCGTTCACACCAAACGGGCGAAAATAGCACTAATTGCGACTGGTGCGACGATGTATGGGAATGCAAGAATTGCTACCTTTGCCGCTCGCTACTTAAATGCGAAAATGTGAGCTATGTTTACCGGGTGATTGACACCAAAGATTCTTTTGATATTCTCTATTCGTTTAATCTACAAAATTCTTATGAATGCCTTTTTTGCCATAATTCTTTCAATCTGAATTTTTCAGAGAATTCACGGGATTGCATTGATTCGCATTTTCTTTTTGACTGCCGGAATTGCCAGAATTGTTTTATGTGTTGGAACCTTCGCAACAAGCAATACTGCATCAGAAACAAACAGTATTCCAAGGAGGAGTATGAAAAAGAATTGCGGGATATCCGGCTTGATTCGTATAAAAATCTGGAAAAATTAAAGCAAGAATTTGAAGCAATTCTAAAAAAAGAAGTAGTTCACAGGGAAAATTTTAATATCAGAACCACCAATTCCACCGGGAATTATTTGACCGATTGCGACAAATGCATAAATTGTTTTTCTTGGGAAAAATCTCAAAATTGCCGGAATCACATTAGGGGCATGAATACAAAAGATTCCATCGACCAGACCTTCACTTGGAATACCGAAGTTTCGGGAAATAATAGCGGAGTTTTCGGAGGTTTTCAGATAAAACATTCTTCGTGGTCTGACGCAAGATACTCCGAATACTTGGATATATGCGTTGAATGCGAATATTGCTTCGGATGCATCGGCCTCCGCAAGAAAAAATACTGCATTCTGAATAAGCAATACACTAAAGGGAAGTACGAAGAACTAAAAGGAAAAATTATTGAAGATATGAAAAAACGGGGAGAGTATGGCGAATTTCTCCCGTATTCCATGGGGATTACCGATTATAATTTCTCAACTGGAATGATTTATTTTCCAGGCACCACCAAGAAAGAGATTCTCAAGCTAGGCGGATATTGGTCTGAGGAAGATTTTTCTTCCACTGACGGAATTTCTTCGTTTGAATTGCCGGATTCCATCGTGGATACCAAGCCAAGCATATCTTCACAAGCGTTAATCTGTCCTGAAAGCAAATACAGATTTAACATTTCGGCGGAAGAATATAGTTTCCACAAAAGAAAGGGTTTTGCTTTACCTAGGCTGCATTTTGATCTGCGCATGCTCAAAAAAGCTCACAAAACTGCCGTCCTTAAAAGCTATCCCTACAAATGTTTCTACTGCGAAAAGGATATAATGGCCTATTACCCGCCCGAATGGGGTTACCAGAAAATCGCCTGCGAGGAATGTTATAAGCAGAATATCGCGTAATTGTGGTAAAATGGGCTTAAAGGTCGAAAAGTAACAAATTGCGCTTTTATGGTGTTTATTTATACAACCTGCGCAACCGCCAAGGAGGCCGAATATCTGGGCAAGCTGATTTTGGATAAAAAACTAGGGGCGTGCATAGATTATTGGCCGATCCATTCCGTGTATCACTGGGAAGGAGCGTTGAAAAGATTGGAAGAAGTTATGATGCTGATTACCACCTTTGAGCCGAATCTAGAAACAGTCAATGACTTGATTTCCAAGCATCACAGCTACTCCACTCCGCTTATCGCCGGGGTGGATGTCCGGAGGATTAATAGAGCTTATAAGGAGTGGATGATGGAGGAAGTTGCGTAATGAATAAAACCTGCCAAAACTGTCCCGATTTCTAAAAATTAAAAATTTAGATGTTTTGTCTATACATATTACATTCAACAAAAACGGGAAGATATTATATAGGTAGCTGCGCTGATATCAGCCAAAGATTTCACCAGCACAATTCAGGGTCAGTTCGCTCTACAAAATTTCATTTACCTACTGCATATTCTGTAACGACTCTTCGGATCTTTTCGGATGTATCTCGCTCCGCAAGAAACAATATTGCATTTTCAACAAGCAATATACAAAGGAAGAATATGAAAAGCTTGTGCCCGAAATTATTGCACAGATGGAAAAAAGAGGAGAATACGGTGAGTTTTTTCCCTCTTGGCTTTCTTATTTTCCATATAAGGCGACTGCCGCTTACGAATTTTCCCCATTAAACGAAGAAGATGCAAAAAAGAAGGGGTTTTTATGGTACCCAACATCAAAACAAAATTATCAAATTACTCTCAAGAATAAAAATATAGCGGATGATATAAAAGATATAGGCAAGGGTATACTCAGCGAGGTTATTGAATGCGCCCACAAAGAATCTTGCCAACATGAATGCACTGGCGCTTTTCGCATAATTGAAATGGAATTTGATTTTTGCAAGAGGATAAATATCTCGTTGCCTCGTTTATGCACCAATTGCCGTCATCATGAACGTCTCTTGTTGAGAAATTCCCCGGCTTTTTACCACCGACAATGTATGTGTGACAAGCAAAATCACAACCATCAGGGTAGATGCCAAACGGAGTTTGAGACGAGTTACGCTCCTGACCGGCCGGAAAAAATTTACTGCGAAAGCTGTTATAATAAGGAGGTGTATTGAAAAGATAGTAGAATAATAGCTACCGCTGCTATTGTGTTATTAAGGAATTTGCACGAAACACGAAGAAATAGATGACGTAAAAAATGTCTTGAAACACCCCCTTTTACTTTCCGAAAGCTTCAAATAAGAATTTTTTACTTTCTTCGTCAATATTTTCGCTAACGATAATCATCATTTCGGTGGTCAGGCCCAAGTCCTTTTTTATATTCGCGAACAGGTGTTCAAAAGGGAAGGGGGAAATCCAGGCAGAATTTTTCAGGCAGACAAATCCGGCTTTCTTTAAAAGGTAGCGTAGGGACTCGCGCTCACTTTTTCTATTTTCCGGTAGGTCCAGCAGAATAATTCTCCATAATCCATCCCAAGAAGCGGACACCAAAGCGTCTTCGCCCTCAAGACGGATGGCGTCCAGCTTTGTTTTCCCTTTTTTGGTGATTTTAAAGTAATTTTTGTTGTCCGATTTGTGCAATTCCGCGCAACCGGCTTCCACCAGATTTTTCATTGCCCGAGCCAGAGCATAACTCGTTTTCGGGTTTTTATTTTCCGTTATTGACTGCATGGAAACGGCCGGTTTTTCGGCCAGAATTTTCAGTAATTTATTGGAGTATTTGGATTTACTTGACATGTATACATCATATCATATATACTCTCATTATACAACTAATTCGTGGTCGCAAAATAATTGTTAAATAAGCATTATAAGTAATAAATATAATAGCCGCCTATGCTAAAAGCTACGGCAGGCCAAAGAAAACATGAGCAAAATCATAGGTATTGACTTGGGTACAACAAATTCGGCAGTTGCCGTCATTGAGGGAGGCGCGCCGAAAATTATTGAAAATGTTGAAGGTAATCGCACTACACCTTCCGTGATTGCGACCGCAAAAAATGGAGATCGCATCGTCGGCTTACTGGCCAAAAGGCAAGCAGTGACAAATCCGGAAAATACAATTTCCGAAATCAAGCGTCTCATGGGACACCGCTATGATGACCCGGAAGTGCAGAAGGACCGTGAAACTGCTTCGTTTAAAATTGAAAAAGGAGACAATGAAGGAGTAAAAGTAAAAATGACGGACAAGTTTTACCGTCCGGAAGAAATTTCCGCGATGATTCTGCAGAAGATAAAATCGGATGTTGAGGCAAAACTGGGAGAAAAAATTACCGAAGCAATAATTACCGTGCCGGCTTATTTCAACGACGCGCAAAGAAAAGCGACCAAGGACGCCGGAGCGATTGCCGGCCTGGATGTGAAGCGCATCATCAACGAGCCGACAGCCGCCGCGCTGGCTTACGGATTTAATAAAAACAAAAACGAAAAAATAGTCGTCTACGATTTCGGTGGTGGAACTTTTGATGTCTCTATACTTGAAGTTGATATGTCGGCTGAAGGGGAGAGTTCTATTGAAGTGAAGTCCACCGACGGAGACAGCCACATGGGCGGTGGCGACATTGACCGGAAAATAATCACCTACATCGCCGAAGAATACAAAAAGGAATCCGGCATTAATGTCATCAAGGACCCACTGGCCCACCAGCGGCTCAAGGAAGCGGCCGAAAAAGCCAAGCATGAGCTTTCCACCACGATTGAAACCGAAATCAACATTCCGTTCATTACTTCCGACAGCTCCGGACCGAAGCATCTCTTGATGAAAATGACCCGCGCAACTCTGGAGTCGCTGGCCAAAGAATACATTGACCGCTCTATTGAAATCACCAAGCGAGCGTTGGCCGCATCGCCGTTCAAAATGAACGAAATCAACGAAATCATTATGGTGGGCGGACAGACCAGAATGCCGATGATTGTGGAAGCGGTCAAGAACCTTTTCGGCAAGGAACCAAATATGTCCATCAATCCGGACGAAGTCGTAGCACTCGGCGCCGCCGTGCAAGCAGGCGTACTGCAGGGGGATGTCCGCGACGTCCTTTTACTTGATGTCATACCGTTATCTTTGGGTATTGAGACACTAGGTAGTGTTGCCACAAAACTAATTGAAAGAAATACAACTATTCCATCCTCAAAATCACAGATATTTTCTACGGCCGCGGACAATCAAACCTCGGTGGAAATACATATCGTGCAGGGAGAACGCCCGATGGCATCCGACAATAAATCCCTAGGCAGGTTTATCTTAGACGGCATCCCGCCGGCGCCACGCGGCATGCCGCAAATAGAAGTTTCTTTTGACGTGGATGTGAACGGAATACTAAATGTGGCCGCCAAGGACAAGGCCTCCGGCAAAACCCAATCCATCAAAATAGAAGCCAGCTCCGGGCTTAAAGAAGAAGAAATAAAGAAAATGCAGGCAGATGCGGAGATTCACGCCGAGGAAGACAAGAAGAAAAAAGAAAATGCCGAAATTAAAAATACGGCGGAAATGATTATTTACACCGCCGAGAAAGCGCTCAAAGACAATGAAGCGAAAATTCCCGCTGAACTAAAGGATAGCGTAAATGGAAAAATTACCGCACTCCGCGGAGTAAAAGACGGTACGGACGGAGAAGCCATCAAAAAGGCAACTGAAGAACTTTCCAATGAAATGTCCAAAATAGGCGAGGCATTAAACAAAGCCGCCGCCGAGGCGGGGCAAGCCGGCGCGACTCCGCAGTCCCCAAAGACCCCGGAAGAGCAGAATCCGGAAGTTCACGATGCGGAATTCAAGGAGAAGCCCGCTCGACCGGACGACTCCAGTCGTTCGGGCGGGAAAGAAGGGGAGGGCGAAGAGCCAAAAACTTAACCGGATTTGATTCTATTGAATATATATGTACAACATAGCAAAACATTTATCCTCAAAACATTGCAATACTTGCCACGGGGAAGGAGATGGATTTAAGTGTCCCAAATGCGGATACACTACCGCCCAATATGACCCTCATCATTTCCAAAAATGCAAGGAAAAATCAATGGTGCAGGTAAAATGCAAAAAATGCGGGGAAGCAGAAAGTAATTGCAAATGCGCATAAGACCAACAAGTTCAAAAAGCCCGTTTGGGGCTTTTAGTTTTGGCTGTTTTATTGTAAAATAGCGTTATATGGAACTTCCGGAAATACCCATAAATAAGGATGTTACTTATCTGGGGCTGACGACTTTTCGCGATAAAAACCAGCTTTTCGGCATCAAGCGCAAGGACCGGCGCCAGCATGTTTATCTGCTCGGAAAGTCCGGCACCGGTAAATCTGTGCTGATGTTCAATATGATTATCCAGAACATCCAGAACGGCGAGGGTGTCTGTCTGGTGGACCCGCACGGAGAAAATGTGGAGGCGGTTCTCTCTGCCATTCCTCGGCATCGTATGAAGGATGTCGTCTATTTCAATCCGGCCGATGCGGATTACCATATTGGGTTCAATGTTTTAGAACTGATTGATCCGCAATACAAGCACCTAGTGGCCTCCGGTCTGATGGGCATCTTTACCAAAATTTGGGCCAACGCCTGGAGCGCTCGCATGGAATACATTTTAAACAACTGCATCCTAGCTCTGCTCGATACGCCGGGGACGACGCTGCTCGGAATCCCGCGCATGTTGGTGGACAAGGACTATCGCCAGAAAATAATTTCCAATTTGAAAGACCCGGTCATTAAGGCCTTCTGGGTGCACGAATACGAGGCCTGGCAGGACAAATTCCGCAACGAAGCCATCGCCCCAATTCAAAACAAAGTCGGGCAGTTTCTCTCCACCAGCATCATCCGCAACGTCGTCGGCCAGTCCAAGAGCACGATTAATATTTTTGACATGATGAATGAGGGCAAGATTTTCCTGGTGAATGTCTCCAAGGGGCGCATCGGCGAAGACAACTCCGCCCTTCTGGGAGGGATGATCATCACCAAGATTCAGCTGGCCGCCATGGAGCGCGTGCGCATCCCCGAAGAGCACCGCAAGGATTTCTACCTGTATGTGGACGAGTTCCAAAATTTCGTGACTGACGCTTTCGCCGGCATTTTGTCCGAAGCGCGAAAATACCGCCTGAACCTGACGGTCGCCCACCAATACACCGCCCAGCTCATCTCCGACAAGAGCTCTGCCGTGCGCGACGCGGTCTTCGGCAATGTGGGAACGATGATTGTTTTCCGCGTGGGCGCGGATGATGCCGAATTTCTGGAAAAAGAGTTTGAGCCGGAATTTACCCCGCTTGATATCGTGAATCTGCCGAACTACAAGATATATTTGAAACTGATGATAGACGGAGTGACCTCCCGGCCCTTTTCCGCCAAGACCCTTCCTCCGATGGTAAAGGGAGGGGACAGAAAGATAGAAGAAGAAGTCATCAAATCCTCCCGCGACCTCTACTGTCGCCCCAAGGGCATAGTAGAAAGAGAAATCAACGATTGGAGCGAAATGTCGCTCGGAGACATTGAGTCCTTCTCATTTGCGGGAATGGAGAAATTTAACATTGTCTGTTCGCTTTGCAAGAAAGAGAAAACCGTGCCCTTCAAGCCAGAACCGGGTCGGCCAGTTTATTGCAAGGAATGCATCGCGAAAATAAAGTCCGGAGAGGTGAAAGTGGAAAAGAAAGGCGAAGATCAAATCAAATATGACGAATCCAAGTTCTTCAGGCCGCTGGCGGACTTGGGCATAGAATTCAAACAGAAAGACGGCAAAATAGAGGAAGAGGAAAGATATCCGGAGAGAGTAGAGAAGCAGCATTCGGCTGTGAACCAACCGGGAATAATAGGCGCCATCAAAAAGGTCTTTACTCCGTCGCCCGTCCGCAACGTTGTTGACAAAAAAATTCCGCCCCAGGCAAAGAAAGACAATTTTGCGCTCAAAGAGGTTTTAAGCAAGATTGACGCGCCTGCGCCTGCGCCTGCGTCCGCCACCGCCTCCGGCGGGGTCTCGCCACAAGCGGCGATTTCGCTTGATTCTTTGAAAGAAAAAATTTCCGCCAGAGGCGGATCCGCCTCTGGCGGAAAAGTATCCAAAGATCGCGCCGCCAGCCAGGAAGAAATGGATAAATTAAGGAATCTGATTTCCGAGAAAACGGAGAAGGACGAATCCGCACTTGCTCCTTCGGTTTCCCCAGGACCTTCGGCTTCGCCTACGGCAATACCCAAGAAACCCAAAGCTTCATCCGTAGGCCCACAGCCGAGAGAAGTTCCGGAAGACGTCCTCCGGAAAATTTTGGAATGACCTCACCCCCCAACCCCTCTCTTTATTAAGGAGAGGGGAAAGCAGGAAATGTATTAAGTATTATCAAATTTGACGGCCGTCCAAAAGTGATAACATAAGTAAAATGAATACAAAAACACATTCAACAAGTTCAGTGTCTGCGACATGCCAAAACTGCAAAAAGGACTTTACCATAGAGCCGGAGGACTTCAATTTCTACGAGAAAATCAAAGTCCCTCCGCCGACTTGGTGTCCGGAGTGCCGGTTGCTTCGGCGGTTTATGCATACCAGCGAGACGGTTTTATATAAAAGAAAATGCGATTTTTCCGGCAAAGATATTTTCAGCATGTATCCGGAAAAGACAGTGTTTCCGGTTTTTGAAACGGATATTTGGTATTCGGATGTGTGGGACCCGAAGGAATACGCTATGGATTACGATTCCGCGCGTCCCTTTCTTGAACAGGTTCTCGAACTTCAAAACAAGGTGCCAAGGATGTCTATCGTCCGACAGGGACTCGCGGGAAACAGCCCTTATGCCCACCGGGTGACGGATCCGAAAAACTCCTATATGGTTTTCCGCAGTTCTTACCCGGAAAATTCTATGTATATTTACAACGGCAAAATTCATATCATGGATTGCTGCGATTCTTCCTGGCTCTACGAATGCGAATTGTGCTACGAATGCGTGAATTGCGCTAACTGCTACAACACGAAATTCAGCCAGGAAAGCAAGGATTCCAGGGATTGCTCTTTCATTTATGCGTGTAGAAATTGCTCCAATTGCGTAGGGTGCGTGAATTTGGTTAACGCGGAATACTGTATTTGGAATAAAAAGTATTCCAAAGAAGAATACTTTAGGATTCTCGGGGAAATGAAATTGCATACTTTTTCCGGCATTGAAAAAATGAAAGCAAAATTCGATAATTTCAGGAAAAAATTCCCGCAAAGGGTAATTATGTCTATAAAATCCGAACATGTTTCAGGAAACTGGTTTTTAAACAGTAAAAATGTCACCCAATCCTTTGACTGCGAAAATGTGAAAGACGGAAAATACCTGTTTATGACTTTTAATGCAGAAGATTGCATGGATTATTTCGAGTGGGGAAACAAGGCCGAACTGATATACGAATCAGAAAATTGCGGCTTGGACATCGCCCGCCTATATTTTTGCAATCAATGTTGGATGGGAGCGCATGATTTGTATTATTGCAACACTTGCCCCGGCGCGCATGATTGTTTCGGATGCGTAGGGTTAAAGAAAGGGAAATATTCCATCTTAAATAAAGAATATTCCAAAGAAGAATATGGGCGGCTCAAGAATCAGATTATAGAGCACATGAAGGATAAACCCTACATAGACAGCAGGGGTTTGGAGTATAGATTTGGGGAAAATTTCCCGCCGAACTTCTCCGATTTTGGGTACAATGAAACGATAGCGAATTATTACCACCCCCTTACGAGGGAAGAAGCGATGGAATGGGGATACCGCTGGGCGGACAGAGAAAAAAGAAATTATAAAGTCACCTTAAGGCCCGCTGAATTGCCTGAAACCATTGCCGAAGTGGATGACTCTATTTTGGGAGAGGTCATAGAGTGCGCAGAAAAGAACAATCCAAATTCGATGGGGGCTTTCAGAATTACTGAAAATGAATTGTCTTTTTACCGAAGGATGAATTTGCCGCTTCCGCGGGTATGTTTTGACATTAGGCACATAAGGCGTATGGACAAACGTCCGCCGCTTAAGATTATTAAAAGAAATTGCTCTAAATGTGATACCGAAGTCGAGACCGTTTACACCGAGGATTACGCCCCAATAATTTACTGCGAAAAGTGCTATCAGCAGGAGGTGTATTAAGTGTTATCAAATTTTAACAGGTGTGTAAAAGTGATAAGTTTGAAAATGAAACAAGAAATAAAGACATGCCAGAACTGCAAAAAGGACTTTATGATA
>Ga0209541_10013820_pt1 | contig 12277 bp, 1 predicted proteins | sample RifCSPlowO2_01_FD_184027 | JGI IMG/M metagenome (GOLD analysis project Ga0209541, IMG submission 184027) | Groundwater microbial communities from Rifle, Colorado - Rifle CSP2_plank lowO2_0.1 (SPAdes) (version 2) | ecosystem: Environmental > Aquatic > Deep subsurface > Groundwater | place: Rifle...
CGGACCAACGCCCATCTGATCCGAAGTGTCCGGATCTGCGGCTGTGTCCCAATCTATCTTTATTTGTCTAATCGGCCTTTGCTCCGCGTCAATCATTGTCAGGAAATTGATGGTCACCGAATTGCCGGCGCCAATCGTAATATCCACCGGCGTTGACGGATCGCCCGGCTTATTTATAAATCTTATTCTCGGCGCCACGCCGCAAAGCTCGCCGGTTTCTGAAATAATATCTCCAGTTGGCGCTCCGCCGCCATAAGCATAAGGCCGCTTATTTCCCGGGCATTGCAAGGCGGGATTACTTCCAAAGGCCGGAGTCCAAAGGGCGGCGGCAAAATCAGGATTTGGTACGATTCCCGACCTTGCAACATCAACATAGGTATAATCAATAATTGGACTGCCGCTAACCGATGTTATAACTTTGTTGCAACCGGCGTCCGAAACGCAAGCAACGCTTGATTTCGGACCGACATCGCACCACTTGACGCTGCATACGCCGCCGTCGCAATCGGAGTTTTGTTTACAAAAAATACCAAGCTTGCTCGCCCCCGCGCCGGTAATAGGATCAAGAGCGCAATACTTATCATACGATAGGCAATCGTTTACGGCCGCTACAGAAGTTCCGGTACAGTCAGATGTAACCGCGCACGCTTTTGCTCCGTATATCCTATCGCACGCGCCTTCCGGACACTGAACATCACTGATGCAAGGATTACCCGGGCAATCATCGTTATTCACGCAAACTCCTCCGTTATTTGTCCCGCCCACGCATGTCGCAATATTGCAATACGCGCCGTTTAAACCGCCGACGCATGTGCTGGTGCCGGAAAATCCGCCCGGAACGCACATCTGGCTACCCATTGCCAGGCATGTGGTTTTTTCAGGAACATTATTAATCTCAAGCTCCGGACAATTATTGTCATTTTTGCAAAAATTATAGTTATCCCCATTACTATCTTTGCATATTTTATCAGTGCATATTGGCGTATAGGCACAATCAAGTCCATTGCGATCTCCGCCTACACAGCAAATGGCGCTAGTGCAGCTACCGACGCCGCAAGACGCAAAACCTGGACACTCGCTATTATTCGCGCAAGAAACTCCATTGTTTGCCCCGCCAACGCAGGTTCCGGCTTTTTTACAACTGCCCCCAGGACAATCTTGGTTAAAAGTACAAGAATTACCATTGTTTGTCCCGCCAACGCATTTTTTTATCGGGTTATTGCAAAAAGCATATCCCGGACAGCCATTGGCCACAAGAACAGGAGCGCAATTATCTATTGGATTGCAAGAAACAGCAATATTATTTGAACAGCGATTTGTTGTGAATAATAAACAAGTTCCGTACGAACAGTCCGGATTTGATTTACATTGGCCTGAAGTAGTGCAATGATATTGACTGTCAAGGGCAAAAAAATCGCAAGAATAAGCACAACTAGTCATGCATGCAGCGGCAGTTGCATAACCAGTTGAATCGCCGCAATATTTAATATCGACGCATGATCCTCCCATACAAGTTGATTCGCATTTTTTACTGGTATATGGAATCATTACCGCACAGCCTGATTCTCCAGCTCTATCCCCTCCAATGCAAACATCTCCCGTTTCATCGCAAGTTCCGCCCGGACATGATTCTGTCGCATCAACGCATGCTCCGCCGCCCGGAGGCGAGCATCCGCCATCGGGAAAATTACAGTCATTTTTCGTTCGGCAAGATTGAATGGTTTGTTCGTTAATATTGCAAATTTCGCCTGACGGACAATGGCTGTCAAACCAACAATCTTGAGCTGAAGTAATATTGCATTTGCCGGTACACATCAAAAACGGGGGATCTTCTATGTCAACGCATTGCGCTTTTTCATTCCAAACCCAAACGCTGTAAGATTTGGCAAACAAATGCTGAAGACGCTCTACGCCCTGATTAAAATTCTCGGTATTCGCTTTGCTTTGTTGAGCGAGAGACGGCGTCAAAGGCCGCGCCAATTGCGGAATATCAAGCGCGAATGACTGGTTAGCGCTAGTGAATGAACACTGGGGAGATGAAACCGGAGGATTTTGGGCATCATTATAACAATACGGACTATTACAAGCCGCGGGACTGCCTCCGGAGCTGACGACGCAAGCCATTACTTCATCAGTCACGCAGTTTCCTCCTCCGCCGCATTCTGAATCACTAGTGCACTTAAATGCCGCTATATTTAAAGTATCATCGCAAGTACAGGCTTTTGTCGGATCATTGCTGCAGTTTTTAATGTCTTCGCTTTTGGGAACAATCCAAAGAGGATATGTCGGATTGGGATTGCCATTATTTTTGGCAATGGTGGTGTCATCCCGCACCAATGTGCCAAAACGAATGAATTCTTCTCCAAATGCTGTTTGCCATTGGTTAGGCGATTGATTGTCTTGACCGTAAACCAAAGTTGATCCATAGGGGAGATTGTTCTGACTCTCCTTATAAATATAGCCAAAAGGGGTCGCGAAACTAAAAGCTCCCATATCCACGCGATCCGCCCAAGCGATATTCTGGCCTTCCGCGTCTACCACTTCCACCAATTTATCGCAGCGGCCGATAATATTCGGCGAAATGTCTTTGGCCTGGTCAGCGGTTCCGTAAGGACAAGACTGATATGGCGTCCAAATACAATCCGTATCCCCCATTTTCCCATAACCCCTTACAAGACAAGCTCTATCAATATCGGTTTTGCAATAAACCCAACCGGTGCGAGAATCCACTTCATAATCGCGTTGATAAACCTGTTTGCAAGAAGGGTCTATATTAAAAGATGTAATGCCCGTTGTGCCTTTAACATGCTGCCATACGGATCGGCCGGTCTTAGAAATGGGGCATTGATCAAAACTGTATTCATAACGATTCCAAAACCCGCTCCAACAATTTTTTGTTATCCTGTTATAAGCATTACATCTTAACTGCCACAAAGACATTTCCGCGCAGTAATATAAAGGAGTTTTTCCTGAATAACTGGTTTCTGTTTTAAACCCGAGTCCGGCCTCCCCCTGAAGCTGGTCAATGGGCAGCCACTGCAAACACTGCAAAGGATTGACCGGATCCGGTTCGGCGCAAAACCCGCGCCAGCCCAAGAACTGCTGTTTTTGTTCATCCGTGTAAAAACAGGCCGGGGCCGATGTTTGCGGATACAAGCGGCAAGAGCGGCCGATAAACGGATTATCGCCAGGCCTGTCAGAATTTTCCGGATTGTGAACTTCTTTAAACGGAATAGGGTAGCTCTGGTTTTGATAATTTAAAACCGGCAGCATAAGAAAATTGTCAAAATAGGCGAAACCAACCGTTCCTGAATTTTTTAAAATAACGCGGATACTCACGGTTTGAGGCTGAAGTTTAAAAACGCCCGCGTAGAATTTCCATATCTCCCCTGGCGCCTGTTTCATTACAATTGTTTCGTTAAAAAATTTATTAACCCAAGTAGCGTTAATATCGTACTCTTGAATGATTACCTGCGCTTCTCCGTCATTAAGATCTAATGTGTTCAAATATCCGGACAGAGAAATTTGAGAACTGCCGGCCACCCTGATCGGTTGAGATAAAGCGCTATTTTGGTCAGCTTTGGGATAATTTCCTTGGAATACTTCTTCTCCCGGCGACAATTTTAGCGCTTTTTGACCGCTTAAAACTTTCATTTTTTCGTGATTAATCGTCAAATTTAAATCACATATGTCAGTGCTGTCATAATTAACGCATTGGGCGTCGCTGCTGCAGGCCGTGGCGGTCGTTACTCGGCATTTGCCGGTGCCTAAATTACAGGTATCATTTGATAAACAAGTACTGTTATCAACGCAAGAGGTTACAGACACTGAACATTGCTGCAGCTTTTTCCACGCGCTATTTTGTTTTTCAAAATCTCCGTCTTCCAAAAGAATCACTTGCCCTTTTTGCAATGTTTCCGTTGGCAAATACTCGCCTTGGCGCGTCTGAACAAGCGGCGTCCAATGAATGCCGTAAGGATTGAAACCGCTGCGGTAACGAAGTTCATCAACCGCGCCGGCGTGATCTGTTTGCAAAGGACTGTCAACAGTCTGGCTGTCGGCAATGCAGGGTCCGATGTCTTCAAAACAATAAGAATCAGCTGTACAGCTTATGCTTGTATCGTTAATGCATTTTTTATAATCAGGACTTGTCGTATTAAGATCGCAAGGCCCCTTATAATTCCGACACTGCGCGTCGCTGATGCAGCTGCGTTTGGGAGTGTTCGGATCATTTTGGCAATAATTATTATCCCTGGCTTGCTCCAAGCAAGCGCCTGTCACCGGATCAATTTGGGTGCAGCGCGCCACATCATAACAAACATCTTCTTTCTCGCCCTTGGCATTGGTGATCTTGGCCGAAGACACGCAAGAGAGCCATTCGCGGCAGTCGCGGTCTTTTTGCACATACAAAATAGTATTGGCGTTGCAGGCGCCAAGAATTTGCGGATCAATAAATAAATTATCAGCCGGGACATTCCAACAACACGGCAATTCTCCGGCATTGCCGCAAGTCAATTGATCGGTTGAGCATTTTGTACACGCTTGCGGATCAAAAGGCTTGTCGCTTTTCATCAGACAAATATCATCCGGCGTAATAACGGAACATTCGGCATTTGTCGTACAGTACAGATTAGGCTTGGCTTTGCAAGTGCCGGAGGCGCGCACATTGAGAACGGAATTTTCAGAATTATTAAACGCCACGCATTTCTGATCTTCATCAATTTGTCCCTTGCATTTGCCAAAATCCAAAGTGTCTTCCAAATAATAATAGCGGTCTTTGACACCTTGGGTCTTGGAAAAAAGCGGATCTTTGTATTCAGTGCAAGAGGATTGAGTTTCCGGACACTCTCTCACCCATTCCGTATCTTTGGCCAAACAAGTTCCCAAATCTTCCGGAATCCCGTCTTTGCCTGCGGGCTGGCAATCAGGATTGTCGCGGCAAAACAAATAGGATCCGTTTCTTGGTTTGGAACAATGCCGCATCGCCCCAAAACATTCGGGCGGATTGACCGTATCGTATTGCCCTTTGATAAACCAACCTGAAACCACTTGATTTCCCACGCCGATATCTTCTTTGTATTCGCAAAGCTTCGCGCCCGGATCTTTGAAATATTTTTCCGCCCCGTCCGGAGTCTTATATTCTTTGCACCAATTTTCAGTGTTTTGACAAAGAATTTCTTGGTAATTATCAGGATTATTGATCAAATAAACGCTATTCCAGCTCGTGACGCTATAGCTTGCGTCAATTTGCGGCTGGCCGAATTTCTGGCAGCCTTTAAATTTACCATCGCAATATTTTTTTTCATCATTAACAATCGGAGACAAAACATCAGCGGGCGCATATTCGCCTGATTTCCATTCTGAAAAGGGGTTTTGCGTGTTTTGCGTATCAGCCAAGAGCTCGCAGCCCACATGATCTTCGCGGCAGAGCTTACTGAATGATTTTAAATTATGGACAGTCTTGGCGCGATCAGAATAGGCCGAGCAGTGCAAGGCATAGCCCGGTTCAAGCAATAATACTTTTGCTCCGTTTGAATGAATCGCGGGTATTGTTCCGCGTTCGCCTCGTTTGACCACCAAAAGTTCATCAGCCGCATTAATTCCGTTATAACTTATTACTTCTGAATCTATTAAAACACTGCCGACCAATGGGAAATCAATTGGCGGAGCAACAGGAATAGTTGCTTGCAATTCATTTATATCGGCCGAAAGATTTTCTGAAATTCCCAAAGGATTTAAATCGCAAGAAACAGGCGTATTCCATGAATTTTTTATCACAAAAACATCGTCCGCAACTTCAATCAGTTCAATATTGTCAATATAAAAATCTTCCAAAGAAGCGATTGTTAATCGTTCAAGTATAACCGGATCGCGCGAAGTAAAATCGGCCGGACCTGCCGTGTATGAATTCCAATCGTCAGATAAGATTATAGGGTCGCCAAAAGGAATGTTCGGTTCGGCGCCATTGCCATCCTCAAATCTTATAGAAAGTTCTGTTAAATTATTTGATGCTCGTTTCGCCCAGAATTTTAAAATATAGGTTTTACTCTTTTGCACTAAAGACGCAATATTATAATTTGTGGAACCAGTAGAAACATCAAGAGAATTGCCGCCAACGCTGACTGATTCATTGCTCGGCGTTCCCGGCCCCCAGCCGCCAGTCGGATTTGAAGCATCTTCAAAATCAGACTTGAACAAGCTCTGCTGGTTGTTGGCCTGCGGGCCTTTGTACTCGCGGCAATTAGCGTATTTTGATTCGCATTTAATGCCTTGGGAAGGAATAGAGTCGTATAAACAAGTCACTGTGTCTGACGGATTAATTCCGGCTGGATCAGCACGGCCGCCGGAATTTTCGCAATCCTGACGCGTGCCTTGAATCGTTCTCCTCAACGGATGGCAGTCATCGGAAATAAATACGGTCTTGGATAAGAATCTTTCATAAGGCTGTCCGCTCTGCGTATAAAAAATACGGCAATCGAGATCGGCGAGATCGCAAATGGTTGTGCCGTCGGTCGTGAATGGCGTACCATCATTATTAGCTTTCAACCTCCACGCTCTTAATTGGAATCCGGCTTCTTCGGAGCCTTCCCAGGTATAGAAAGTGGCTTCCGCAGTCGTGCCCGGCTTGGCGCACTGGCGAAGATAGGTGTAATACTCTTTGGCTTCTCCGCCGGAAGCTACCGTATCCAAATTGGTAAATTCTTCACAGCCCGCGGCTTGGGCCGAACATTGAACAGCGGTGGAAGGGATGAGGTTTGAAAAAATCTCCGAAAGCGGAGCATCTTCAACCGGATCAAAATAACTGGGAATTTCATGATAGGTTTCATAGCCCGCGCACTCGGCCGGACATTGGTCGCTGGTCCTTGCCACAGCCGGAATTCCGACATCGCCATTGGCCGGCGCGTATAATTCACAGCCCACTTCGCTCAAATCGCAGGAAAGTCGCGAGTCATTCAGATAGATTTTCTCACTGCCGTAATCTTTATAATTGGTTGATTGGCTGCCAATCTCATGCTTAGCATCGTCTAACCAATAGGTGTTGGAAGGATCCAACCGAATGAAAAAAACACAATAATCGCCGTCATTGTTATTCTTGGCGTAATTAAAAGAATATCGCTCCCATTTATCGGTCAAGCTAAAAGTTTGGCTCTGTTCGTTTACCGCGCCTAATCGGCAATCTCCGACAAGCTCTAAACAATCAGTGCAAGTGACGACGGCCGATCTCGCGTAGACAGAAAAAGTATAAGCGTCTTCCGGCATTAATTTATAATCCTCCTCAAGATTATTTCTTGGATCAGCCGTCTCTAATCCTAAAACCAGTGTTGGCCCGGCCGGCACATCCGCTTTTAACGATGCTTTGCCGGATTTTCCCGTCGCCGTATCGCGAGTAACCGTACCGCTGGACAATGGTTTTAAATGCCAGCCGTACCATCCGGAGCCGGCGGTCGGATTTTCCGTAAAACTTTTCTCTTCAATCTCAAAACTCGGATTAAATACCAAATTCGCGCCATTGACAGTCCGCGCGAATTCATTACAGCCCGCGTCTTTGCCGTCGCATTTTTTTACATCCTTGTCAAAAGAAATACGGTCTCCCCGAAACACCGTCATATTGTCAAAAAGCGCGGTAGTGCCGTTTTCATATGAAACAAGTTCAAGAACAAAATTTACCGCCGTTATATCGTTTATAGCCATTGAAACATGAACTGGTTTCCAAATCTTAATATCGGTAATTCGCTCGCTTTCAGCCCGCGCCACTTCATTGGACCCGGAGTCCAGCGCGCGAATCCTAATGCCAGCACCCGCTCCGGCGTTGATTGACAATGGATCAATGTAAACCCAGGCCGACGCGTCAATAACTTCACTATTTTTGCAAGCTCCGCCGCCCGTACAAACAGTGTCATCAGTACAAGCCGTTCCGTCATTCGTTCCGCCGGCGCAAACCGCCCCGGTTGAAAATTGAATGCTTTGAAAACCTCTTTCCACACCCGAGCTGGCGGCGCTCAAACTGGCAAAACTTTCGTGGCCGAATGTGGATATGCGATTATTAGTGCCCGTTCCAAAATTACTCCAACCAGCGTCATCAACTTCCGCTCCGCCATTGGCGATCAAATTTTTCCCTTGGCATTTCCATAAATCAGTCGGCCGGCAAATTCCGTCAACAATGCCGCCGGCTGTCGGCGCGCAATCATTATTATTGGAGCAAGGTTCTCCGTTTTTTGCTCCGCCCGAACAAACGAGCGGCGCCTGTTCGCAATACCATTGGCAATTGGCGTTTCCCGGATTGCACCCGCCGCTTGAAATAGTGTGCTCCAAATACGAAACATTCGCTCCGTCTTTATTGCCGAATGTCTGGCAGGAATTGTATTCCTGATTGCATGTCGCGCCGTCCAATTTCCAAGAGGGCACATCCTGCGAGCAATAACCGTAAAATCGGCACGATCCGTCATCGTTTTTCATAAGACAAGTTTGCTCGTCCGCGCAATATTCTTGACGGAAAACATTGCGCGAATATTCCAAACAAGATCCGTCTTGCTTCACGGTATCCGGTTTACTGCACACAAATTCCTCGGCCAAAATTTTCTCCCCCGCTCCCTGCCGCTTGCAAAAAGCCGGCTGTTCAAGAAATACCCAGCCCGGATCCACTAAATGATAAAATGGATTGGGTTGGCCATTATTTATAAAAATGCAATCATTGATATTTTCATAACAATCAACCACTTGCTTGAGAGTATACGCTGTTTTAGCTGGATTCTTCGCCGGATCTTTAATCCACTCGGCGGCCAGCTCCCAGCCCACCGGAATTATCCTGAATTTGCGCAAGACTATCATACTGCGGTATGGATACCCGCTAAGGTAAGACGGTTCCACTAAAATACTGCCGCTTTTGATGTAGCCGAAAGGCCTTTTCGGATCTAAAAGCTTTTTATCCATCGCTTCTTTGAGAGTCAATCTCTCGGCAATGGCTTGGCTAAAATCAGAATCAATTATGCAATTATTGGGCCCCGCTCCCTGCTCCGGACAGACAGTTAATTCTTTCAAAACTTCAAAGGGTCCGCCGGCCGTAAAATTGGATTGAAGCAATGTTAAAAATTTTTCTTGGGCCGCAGTCTTGCCGCGCGGCGAATTCCCGGCCGCCAAATCGGCCGGACTGGTATTATTTTTTCCTTTGCCTTTATCGTAAAGACTGGCTACGCCTATCTCAAACCAATTTTGCAAAAGCTTGCCGGCCAAGGTATTGGTAAAAATGCTGATGGCTTGAGAAAAAATTCCGGTATAAGTTCCTTCATTAACCGTGGATTTTGACATCGCGAAATTAAACATCCCGCACGCGGCCGACGCGGGCAAAACATTCATTCCGGAGACCGGATCTTTCTTGGGCTCGCAATCCTTGCTGATTCTTTGCATTAATTTTTCATTTTCCACCTTTATGCTTATATCCTTGTCTTTGGCTTCTTTGATGAGAAAATATTGGCCCATTGGGTTGGACTCGGGATTAAAAGCATTGCCAATGTCCTTCGGATCGCTGGCGTCGGGTACCGTAAACGCTTTTTCCAGAATTCCGGTGTAAAAATTATATGCTCCATTCTGCAAATCAACTTCCCATTTTTGAATCTGGTCAAGATATAATTGAGAGGTTTCCACGGCTGATTGGCAATCTTCTTGCGCGCCGGCTGCCACGAAAATATTGCAAGGAGAATTGCCGAAATTATTAGCGCAAAGATCTTTCGCGTCCCGGCATTGGCTAACCTCGCCCTGCAAGACGCTAATCAATGTTTGGGCTTGACTTAATTGGGATAAAATATTATTGAGTTTTTCTATTTCGCCGTCCGCCGCGGCCTGCCGCTCGGCAATCGGTTTTTGATAAACGCGCTGAATAAGCTCCGCTGTCTGATTTGACGCATTTTCAATTTTTGTAATGACATCCAAAAAATCCGTGGTAATCGGGGCGCTTGGGTGCAAATACCGCTCCGCAACGATTGATTTGCGAATGGAATTTTGCCTTTCTTCCAAATCTCCCATTTCAAAACGCAAAGAAAGATTTTGCAAGCTCCATGAATTAGTCAATGAATTGGCCGATTCGGCCAGGCTTTTTTTCATTTGGGATAAAGAACAGCGGGGCATTGGCGGTTCGGCCGGTTTTTTAAAAGAAAGAAGCAGATTTACTTTGGCGGTGAGGTCAACCGGCGCGCACAGACTGGTCGTACCCAGCATATTGGTGAAGCCGCTGCCTTGAGCGATTTCATCAATAGCGCCGCCCATTACCGAATCGCCCAAATTAAGAAAATAATTCGGGTCGTCAAAAATGAGAGATTTTTGCCCGGGCGCGCCCGTGGCTACGGCCACGGCCATATCGTAAGCCATTTTATTTAAAAATTGGGAAAGAGCGGTTTTGAAAACCGTGGCCGCGATTTGGGCGTAAGTTTTTTCCGCTGCCGCGATGACGGGCTTCTCAATATTCTTGGCGATTTCCGGAAGGCGCAATGTGGCTCCTTGGGCATCGGCCTTTTGCGGGAATAAAAAAATTGCCCCAATAAAGATTAGAGCGAAAGAATAGATAATTAAAATTCTATAAAAAGGGAAACGCATATTAATGAATAAAGGGTATAGGGGTTAGGGTGCGGGGTATAGGATTATTATTTGCTTTCTTTCAATACCCTGATAAGTTTATTCAACATCATTAATACTTCCTTTAAGGGCTTATAAGATTCATTAAATATTTGGATATTCAGGTAATTCAATTCCTTTGCAATAATCAACTGGGTTTCAAGTTCAGCCGCAGACGCAAACGCAATGGAAAGAAAATGAATATACTCGCCCCGATGATTCCTGCTATATCCTTCCGCGATGTTAGACGGGATCGCCACCGCAGCTCGTCTCATCTGGCTTATTAACCCATAAACCTCTTCCTTCGGAAATGTTTTTGTAAAAGAATATATTAGTTTCGTTAGTTCAATGCTTTTTTGCCAAACAATAAGATCTTGGTAGCTTTGCAATTTCATAATCAAAATTATCTATACCCTAAACCCCGCACCCTAAACCCTCAAATCAAAATTTCGATATATCTTCTCCTTCAATCAAATCAATGGGCCACCATTGCAGGCAATATTCCGGATTTTTGGGATCGCTTTCCGCGCAAAATCCTCTCCAGCCTTGTATCTCTCTCCCGGTATTTCTTTCACGGTATTTGCAAGATAAGGCATCCGGCTTGGCAAAGATGCGGCAAGAACGGTCTGAATAAGCGGCTGTTGTACTTAACAGCGGAGTATGATCATAGACAGTGCTGTAATTTGACGGTAAAGACAAGTAATCAGCCGGATTTTGAATTTCCAAAACCGGCGCGAGAGAGATCATATCAACATAGGCTTTTGAAGGTTTAATTGTATTACCGGTCCCTGCTTCCATATAAATAGAAATATTTACCGATGCGGCCGGAGCCGTAAATGGCACAATATATTTTGTCCAGTCATTGCCCTGTTCTTGACTTACTGTTATTCCGCCTACTTCGGCTTTTAAGATATTAGGTAATGAACCGGCCGGATTAGTTCCTTGCAAGTCCTTAGTATTTAACCATACAGTAAATACATACTGACTGCCATTATTCACTGAAATGGATTTTGAAATAATTGCATTTCCGGCGATATTTCCTTCTAAAACCAGCAATGACTGTCCGCCGAATTTGAATTCTTTATTAGTGGCTTTTGGAGAGCCGGACTGCCAATAATCCAAACAAATTCCTGTAGCGCAAGGGCATGCAGACGCATCCGCCGAACACTGCGGAAGTACTGCATTTGACTGATAAGTCTCAAAATCATCTTCAAATACTATTGGCGCGATTCCGGTTTGCGTCATAGGAGCGTAAGGATAATATCCTTCAATGTCATCGGCGCGATCAATGCATGTGCCTGCTCCTTGCGCCGCGCAATCTGCGTCAACTTGGCAGCTTAACGCGTTATTGCCGGAACACATCTTTGCCCAATGCAATCCGGCTCTGAAAAATCCGCTGCGCAAATTGGCGTCTGCGACAACCCCTTTGTGACCTGTAAGTGGCACAACATCTATCGCCACCGGATTATCAAAAGTTTGATTTTGTTTAATTTCTGGAACCAAGCCGCCCGGATCGCACTCCACGCCATCGCCTATTTTATTGCAGGCTTGGCGCTTTTTGCACATATCAACTATATTGCCTTTGGAATCGGTGGTTTGCTCGCTTTCAATGCAAGCCAGCCACTCGGCGCACTGCCGATCCGCATCCACGCTTAAAATGGTATTGGCGTCG
>Ga0209541_10013821_pt1 | contig 12276 bp, 14 predicted proteins | sample RifCSPlowO2_01_FD_184027 | JGI IMG/M metagenome (GOLD analysis project Ga0209541, IMG submission 184027) | Groundwater microbial communities from Rifle, Colorado - Rifle CSP2_plank lowO2_0.1 (SPAdes) (version 2) | ecosystem: Environmental > Aquatic > Deep subsurface > Groundwater | place...
CAAGAAGATGGATTATTGAAAGGCTTGGAAGCTGGATTAATAGATTTAGAGCATTATTGATAAGAGGGAATAAAAAAGTTGATAATTACTATGCCCTGCTATGTTTTGCTTGCGGGATTATTGTTTGGAGAGCAGCCCTTTGCGGATAGGCTCTAAGCGTATAGGTAAGAAAGTTTTTATCTTTTTAGACCCTCCATATTTATTCTTCGTAATACTTTATAGCTTGCTGTGGGATAAAGCAAAGCAGGATTACAATTCTAAAGTAAAAATAATAAACATAAATATCCGATGTTCAGGGGTTTAGCGTACTAGGGGTAACTACTAATTTGTCGTTTGATGCCTCACTCCGCACGTAGGCGGATTTGCCTGCAGGCAAACCCTCGGGGTGGGGTGCTTCACAACCTTTATCTCTTTATTTATCATGTCAAAAGAAGAAAAAATGATTGATGTGAAATGCAGTGTTTGCATGAAAGATATGCAAATGTCTGAATCTTTTTTGAAGGCAGGAAAGGAAAGAGGAATTGATGCAATGCATATGCCGCATATATGTTCTGATTGCACTGATAAAATGGGAGATGTTTTAGGGGATAAGAAGAGGAAGGGTTTTGTGCGGGTTAAGAAATTTATGGAAACTTATTTCACTTCAAACGCAACAAACGAAATCGTATCCCCTCACTCCCTCAGTGAGATTTCGTTTGATTCGCTAGTTAATGATTAAAAAATTAAAGATCTTGAATATATTTTATTTCTGGAAGCTTTTCATAGACTTTTTTTAAGTTAAAATCATTATGAACTTCTTCTAAAAGTTCTTTAGTCCAGTCTTTCTTATCTGCCGTAATAATCACAACTTCTTTTTTATTATGTTCTTGAATTGCAGAAGCTATTGTTTTCGAGTCTGAGTCATTAGGAGTTAACCAGGTAAAAAGACAGCTCTTTAATTTTGGATCAATTTCATTTATTGGAATAACCAACTCATCTATATTCTTCTCAATAAACTCTTTAATTCTTCTTTCTATTTCCTGATGAGCATTTTCAAAATTCTTAATTATTTCTATTTTATCTTGGATTGTATTTGCAATTGATACAAGCTTTAATATTTGGTTTTTATCACTGTTCCATAAAAGATTACATTCGTTATCTGAATAGGGTTTATAGGAATTATCTTTTATTTGTCTTAATATCTCCCTAAAAATAATTCTTTTTCTGCTAAGCCATTTAGGGATATTATACTCTTTTATGTAATAACAAAGAACAAATTTGCCCTCTTTCTTTGAATCTACAAAAGATACAATTTTAGTTATAATCTTTTGATTATCTCCTTCTTTAATATAGCCTAGAATAATACACATATCTAAGAACCATCTCATTCTTCATTTGCTCCCTCTAGTAAGATATTCATAATTTTCTTTTCATTTTCATTTAATTCTTTCTTTTTAATGGTTAAATAGTTCTTATAACTCAATAAGTTGGTTATTTTATCATCTATTTGAAAAGTATCAATTTCATAAGTATTCTTCTCTATGTTTTCTTGAATTTCTTCCAATTCTTTATCTGTTTGAGATCCGAAATCTTCAAAGAAGAATTGCGTTGTCAATGATTGCCAAATAGAATTAAATACTTCGATTATCTCTTTAATATACTGTTTTTTTTCTTTCTCAAATTCGTTAGAATTAATTATTAATTTAAATGTACTAATAAAATCATGATATCTTTGTAAGTAATAAGAGTATCTTTGAGTAGAGGGTATTTCTAAAAATAGGTCATAAATTATCTTTTCTGTATCTGCTTTAAAGTTATCTTTGTTATATGAGGCATATTCTATTTTATCTTTTAATAAATAAATCCTCATATCTTCATGCTTTTCATATTGTTCTTTCTTCTCTTTCCAAGCAATATTGGTGTGATTTCCGTTTTTTATTTCATGATTAATTTTTTTTAAGATATCATTTGAGTTTTTTGGCTCAGAAACGTTATAATCCATTAACATTTGACTTGCATTTTGGGGTTCAATACTTACGGGAAGAACTTTTCCATAATGGAATCTAACTACTGGAAGATTTAGAGAAGGTTCTTTTTTAGCAATTTCCACTGCGATTTTTTGAACAGTAGTTTTATTGGGTATTTCTCCATTATGACTCTCTTTCCAAGAATCAATTATCTTTGCCAATAGATACAAACAAAGATTTCTTTTTTCTTTGTCTAATGGAAGCCCATAAAAAACAGGGTAATCTGTTCTGATAAAGACCCTTAGATTATTAATAGAAAGAATTTCTCTAACTTTGTTTTCTTTTTTTAAATTATTCAGATGAGTATTAATTGTTGCCCAGGTCGATTCAGTAAGTTCACTCAACTTCTTAATAGATTTAGGCCCTTCCTTAAGATGGGAAAGGATTTCTTCTTGAATCTGTTCTGCATTTTTTCTATTAACCATAAGAAACCACCTCCTCTTTTTTCATATATACTAATCCCAAACAATGTTTATAAATCTTCCCATACTCTAATCCTTATTTTAAGTATACAGTAAACTTTAAATAGTGACTATACTCTTAGAAATCAAATAAAATGGAGGCAAAAACCAAATGACAATAAGAAGAACAGTCAAAAGAGTAATAGACGGAGATACTTTCCAAACTTATAGAAAATTAAATGGAAGCAACTATGTTCGTCTTGCAGGCGTTAATGCTCCCGAAAGATATCAATTTGGCGGTAGAGAAGCTACTTTGAGATTGAAAAGACAAATTCAAGGTAAAACTGTAACCTTACAACCTGTTGGCAAATCATATAGCCGTGTTGTTGCAAAAGTTAGGGTAAATAGGAGGTTAGTTTAATCCGAAATTACACTAATCACCTATTATTTTTCAAAAGAGATTAGCGGATTATTTTAGTTTCTTTACAGCCTGTCGAGCTTTAGGAAGGAGACGGTTTTGCAGAGGAGCTCCAGAATCTAACAACTTCGGGAATTTTCAATTCCTGATAGCATTCAAAAACTTTCAGTTCTTGAGGACTGTTAGAAACTGGAAGTTTCTGAAGAATTCTAAGGGTTTTATGATGAGAAAGAGATAAATTAAGCTTTGCTTTTCGCAACTGAAAAGAGAAGTACGGCTTCAAGAATTCTTATGGCTATTGTGAAATCAACAAGGCGGAGAGGAAGGAAAAGGGAGGAAATTAAAGAGATGCCCTGGAGTATGTAGAGGATGCCGATGCCGGAGAGAAGGCTTTCCTTTATTGATTTTTTGAGGGAAAAGAGAGCGATTCCAAAAATAATAAATGAGAGCCCGACAAAAGCCTCTATTTTCTGAATTCCGAGATTTGCAAGGAACTGAAGTGCGGAGAAGGAGAAGATGGAAGCAAGCATTGCAAGGAACAGGACAAGCATGGCGAAAATTACTAAATAAGACGAATATGGGAGTGGCTTTACTTTTGCATGGAAAGATAGCTTTATGAACGAGGCATAAATAAAGAGAGCTGAAAGGAAAATTAGAAGGTGGGTGCCTGTCAGTATAGGCTTAAGATTGGAAACAAGAAAAGCAACAATATTATTCTGGGAGGGGGAGATGGCTTTCTGCTGAATTGCAAACATGACAAGATTGATCAGAGAATAAGCAAAAAATATTACAGCATTAATAATTGCCGAGATGGCTGCAATTCTGAGAAACCTTTTTGTCACCACTACTAATGTTGGGATAAAAGGTATTTAAAACCTCGTGAAATCCTTGAGCTTTAGGAAGGGAACGAGTTTGCAGAGGAGTTCTCGGGTCTCACAAAACTTGAAGAGTTTTGCGATTTTAAGTGACAACTGAGCTGTAAAGCCAAAAGAGCTAAAACAAAGATTTATAAATATCTCTCCTATCATTGGATTATGAAATCAGAATTATTAAATCAAATTGGAAGCAAGGCTCTCTCTAATGATAATTTTAATAATAACAATAATTGGGATTGCTAAGTATCCCTTCATTGTTTCTTCTTAGCGAATTTATTTAAACTTAAATTTACTGCATAATTAAAATGGAGCGAACAAAAATCAACGAGTTGAAAGAGAAGGTCGGGAAGAAAGCCTTAGTCAAAGGCTTTGTTCATGAGATAAGGGACCAAAGCAAAGTTAAATTTATTCTTATAAGAGATAATTCCGGAATAATTCAGACAGTTACCACTATAGATAAAAAAGATATTTTTGATAAAATAGCAAGGATACCCCGGGAATCAGTTATATCAGTAGAAGGAAATGTAAAAGCGGAAAAGCAAGCCCCATCCGGGATAGAAATTCATGTTGAAGACTTTGAGATATTATCTGAATCAGTTAGTGATTTACCTATTTCGGTTGTAGAAAAGGGAGAACCGCCAGCCCTACCAACAAGACTGGATTATAGATGGTTAGATCTTAGAAAACCAAAAAATCTTCTTATCTTTAGAATATGGACTGATATGGAATCAGCTATGCGAGAATATTGGCTGTCTCATGGATTTATTCAGATTTACACCCCGAAATTTGTTGCAGGGGCTACAGAATCAGGAGCAGAATTATTTTCATTAGATTATTTTGGCAAAAAAGCCTCTTTGGCACAATCTCCGCAATTTTACAAACAAATGGCCATGGCTGCCGGATTTGAAAGGGTTTTTGAAATTGGCCCGGTTTTTAGAGCAAATAAATCACATACCACCCGCCACGACACAGAATTTACTTCGGTAGATATTGAGGTTTCGTATATTGAATCACATGAAGATATTATGAAAATTGAAGAAGAATGGATGACCCATATTATCAAAAGAATAAAAGAAAAATACGGGGAACATATAAAAGAATCTTTTGGAGCAGAGGTGATTGTGCCAAAATTACCTTTCCCCAGAATAACTATGAAAGATGCCCTCGCACTGCTAAATAAAGAATACAAACATGCCTGCTCTGGAGATTTAGATCCAGAAGGAGAGAGATTGCTTTGTGAACATTTCAAGAAAAAAGAGGGGCACGAATTTGTTTTTGTAAAAGATTGGCCAATAGAAGTCAGGCCTTTTTATCATATGAGAGAAAATGAGTGTTCAAAAAGCTACGATTTATTATGGAAAGGCATGGAAATAACTACCGGAGCCCAGAGAGAGCATAGGCATGAAATTCTAAAGAAACAGGCAAAAGAAAAGAAAGTTCCTATTGAAGGAATAAAAGAGTATCTGGAATTTTTCAAATATGGCTGTCCGCCGCATGGAGGGTACGGATTAAGCCCAACAAGAGTTTTAATGTTAATGTTAGAAATAAAGAACGTAAGAGAAGTAACTTTTTTACCAAGGGATACTGAGAGATTGAATCCCTAAAATTTAGATTTATTGAGATTTATTGTGGAGATTTCAAGAACATACAGATAGGTTCTGTTCCTGAATTTTTCGGGATAGGCGATGATGGAGACTTGCAAGCCTCTAAACTTAGCCATTGGAGGGCAGGAAAGGCAGGAAAGCGTGAAATAGGAATTATTTGAGTATAGAGTTATCTGCCTGCCTTTTTCTTTATTAAGAGGGATGTCGTGGGTGAGGGTGCCTGTTAGAGTTATCTTTTTATTGTCATCTATATTTGCAAGGGCAGAGATAGAGCTTATTTGTGAGGAGGGCTGGAGCAGGAGCAAGAAGAGGAGGGTGAGGAGCCCAAAAATAGCCAGAGAGAGGGAGAGGTATTTCATATTTTTATGAAGGAAAGATTTAAATTAAGCTTTTCGTTTTTAAAAGAATGACTAAGAAAGCTGCAGATGGGGCAAAAGGGTTAAGTGCTGAAGAAAAGCTTGATTTAATTAAGTGTGTAGCTGATGGAGGGGAAATCATTGGAGAAGAGGAGCTTGTTGAGATGATTAAGTCAGGGGAAAAGTTAGTCGCTTACGATGGGTTTGAGCCTTCAGGATTAGCGCATATTCCATTTGGACTACTCAGAGCAGAGAATTTAAAAGTGATGCTTGCTGCAGGGGTCCACTTTAAGCTATGGCTGGCAGATTATTTTGCATTCATTAACAATAAATTGGGGGGAGATTTAAATAGAATAAAGAGGGCTGGAGAGTATTTTGTTGAAGTTTGGAAAGCTTGCGGCATAGATACCAGTAAAGTAGAAGTTATTTGGGCTTCTGATAGGATGAATAAATTAGCTTATTGGGACAGAGTTTTGAGGATTGCAAAGGAGACGACTCTAAATAGGAGCATGAGAGCTACAACTATCATGGGGAGGAAAGAAGGAGAACTTCAGACAACCGCTCAGTTGTTCTATCCAAGCATGCAGACTTCAGATATATTTGAACTTGAAGTTAATATATGCCAGTTGGGATTAGACCAAAGGCGCGCTAATATTCTTGGCAGAGAGATAGCTGAAAAGCTAAAATGGAAAAAGCCAGTTGTTGTATCTCATCACATGATTCTTGGATTGCAGGGAATGCGACCAGGGCAGGACAAAGAAGAGATGATAATCGAGAGTAAGATGAGTAAGAGCAAGCCTGAAAGCTGCATATATATGCATGATACTTTGGAAGAGCTGCAAAAAAAGATAGGCAAGGCGTATTGCCCTGAGAAGATTATAGAGGGAAGCCCCCTTTTTGATTATTTAAAGCATTTAATTTTTAAGAGATATAAAAAGATATTGATAAAGAGGACTGCTAAATTCGGAGGAGATTTAGAAGTTGATTATGATGCACTTGTTAAAACCTACACAGAAGGAGGTCTTCATCCTATGGACTTAAAGAATGCAGTGGCTGAATATTTAAATGAGATGATAAAGCCAGTAAGAGAGTATTTTGAGAATAACAAGAAAGCAAAGGCGTTATATGAAGAGGTTAAGAAATATTCAATTACGAGATAGAGCAGGGTGAAAAAATGAAAATAAAGAGATACTCCAATGGTATATTTCAGATAGCCTTTATTGTTGCTGCTTTCTGGATTTTAGATGTTGTGTTTCACATGATGGGAGCAGGGGAGAGCAACTATTATTATTTAAGCAAGCTGGTAAATTCCATACTGTTTGCCAGCCTCTGGGTTTTGGCTTTTAAAAGCGGAAAATCCTGGAAAAAGGCAGTTTATTCTTTTGTTTTTGGAACATGGATTTCGTTTTACTATCTTATTTCTTCATATTCAGGGCTTGTGCAGTGGCTTGGCATTTATGCACGCTATACTCCTCCGCCTTTTGTTATAGGCTCAATTGTGCTGGGGCCGTTTGTTTGGTGGGTTTTTCACAGCCTGGTTTTTTATTTAGGGCTTGAATTTGTCCAGTTATTGGATAAAAATAAAAGAGATTAAGTTACAATTATCTTTCCATCCATAGAAGTGTGGAAGGAGCAGTGGTATTCATAGGTTCCCGGGGCTGAAAATATATGGCTGTATTTTTGGTTTTGGGAAAGAGTGCCAGAGTTCAATTCGTTTTTTGAATCGGATGTAACAGTATGAGGGGCAGAATCTTTATTCTGCCAAACAACTGTCGTGCCTGCTTTTATCGTGAGGGAAGAGGGTGAAAATGCAAATTCATCTATGAAGAGCTGCTGGGAAGAGGAATCTGAAACAGGTAGGGATTCTTCAGGGGAAGAGTTACCGGACTTTTGGATAAGAAAGTACGCTCCAATTACAAGAAGGATAGCTATAATTATTCCGGCAATCAATTCTCTTTTCATTGTTTTTTAAGGGAAGATTTGTTTATAATATTTTTGGTGCGCTTTCAAATTGAGAGAGCTTATTGCGGCATTCAGATATAAGACTGCCCAGTTTCTTAGGAATAATGCTCCGGGAAAATACTCTATGTTATGGTGTGCGTAAATATAACATTTATGCAGGGGTTGTGGATCTTGAGGATTAATCGCAAAGCTATTTGCTTTTTCTTCTGAAAATCTTAGGTATTTTGACCTTCCGGGAAGAAGAAATTCCGTGCAAGAGCCATCTTTTTCATTGAAATATAAACTTCCTCCGGAATTCCGGCTTATTGAGAGAAGATATGCAAATCCATTTTCTGAAGTTAGGGTATTATCTTCCCAGCCTATTTTTAGAGTCTGGACATCCTGAAAGGTAAATAATTCAGGGCTACTGCTTAAAAAGACATTCTCAATCCATTCTTTTTCTTTTTGATTTTCTTCTGGCAGAGATTTGATGTAATTTGTTAAGTCTTTATACCATGAAATGGCGGTTTCGGCAAAAACTTGAGCGGCAAGAGTTTTTTCTATCCTGCTTTTAAGATGCAATAACGATGGATGAATTGGCACTTTAAAGCACACTTCATGACTTATAGGAATTTCCGCTTTGCTCAAAAGGCAGTTTTCAATATTCATTGAATTGAAGAAGATAAAGGATTATTAAATTTATACGGTGTGGAATTCTACGATGTCATGGTCTTTTAAGATGTGAGAGAGGCCGACTTTCTGATTTGGGAATTTGCTTGAGGGACCGGTGACGCGGGTTTCCTTAACTTTATGGGCAAATCCCTTGAGTATTTTTTCAGCTATGTCCCTGACGGAAGAATTAGCCGGGGCAATCATTGGAATTGGGGAGGAGGGCTTGTTCGGCTCTTTTAAGTAGACGCGGATTATATTCATGCTTTGGACAATTTTTTCTTTAAGAGCCTCCAGATTATAACCTGAAATGCAGGAGAGCGGAAGGGCTGAAAGTTTTCTGCTCTTTATTTTTTCCTCAAGCTTTCTAAGGTCTTCTGATGAAAGGAGGTCGGACTTATTAATTAAGATAATCTTTTTTCCAGGGCATTTTTCCAGGAGAGGAGAGATGTTCTGAAGAGTGTTAAGATCATCCAGAACGATAAGAACCAGGTCAGAAGTATGGACAATCCCAGAATCGAAGCTTTCTGAACCAATAGATGGAATGTCTATAACTTGGGCCTTAACGCCCTGATAGTTCAGAGTGCCTATTTCAGGCTGTTTTGTAGTGAATGGATAGGAGTCTATTTTTGGGGAGGCATTAGTTATCTTTGCAAGGAGAGATGATTTTCCGGAATTAGGCAGACCAACTAGGACTACCTGAAATCCCTCCTTTTTTATTGTTTTTAAAGTAGTTTTTCCTGTCTTTTTTGCCTTTTCCTGCCTTTCAATGAGTTTTTTAAGGCGCTGCTTCAAATTTGCAACGAAGTGTTCACTTGACTTGTGCTTTGGAGCCTGCCTTATCATTTCCTCAAGCCAAAAGAGCTGCTCTTTTGGAGACTGCGCCCGCAAGTATTTCTTTTCAGCTGCAAAGTATTCAGGGCCTGCGTTTACTGTCATGATAATGTATTGCAATAAACCTTATTAATAGTTTTCTTGTGTTTATAATATGCTTTTAGCATAAGTTTATCAAGCATCCTGAGTTTTTTGGGCGATGGTTGATGTTTTATCCCATGCGTTGTGGAGCTTTATAGCGTTTAGGAAGAAGGCGGAAAAGTGGGATATTAAGAGGGCGGTGTTTTTCGGGATATTGCCGGACTTGTTTTCATGGACGATTTATTTGTTTTATCTTTTGATAAACGGATTTAAAGTGATTGGAAAGCCGCCCCTTGAGAATGTTCCCGAATGGGTATTTACACTTTATGGGATTACTCACAGCCTGATTATTTTTGGATTTGTTGTGCTAATCTTATTTATAATAAAAAGAAAAGTACCAGTTTATATTTTTGCATGGGCATTACACATATTAATTGATATTCCAACACATAGCAGAGAAATACTGCCAACTCCCTTTCTATGGCCTATTTCGGGATGGCAGTTTCCAGGCGTATCATGGGGAACACCCTGGCTGTTTGCACTTAACTGGGGATTGCTTATTGGGATATTGGTGTATATTGCATTAAAAAGGAGAAAGTGAATATTTATTAATCAAAGATATTAAGATTAGGAATGAGGTGGGCGATAATTATTATCTGGGTTGCTATTCTATTTTTAGGTTTAGCGGCTTATTTTTATGGGTCGGAGCTTTCCGGCAAAGCAGTGTATCAGGCAGGAAGAGTTTCTGTTTCAGGAGAGGATCCAGGGATAAGTTGTGATGGGTATGGGAAGATAAAAGATCTTGGTTTTTCAGATGAAGAGTTTATAAAAGCTATTGACAGTGATTTGAGCACGGGATACGATTTTAAAATGGACGAGATGAAGAAACTTGGAAGCAAAGTCTATTTTCGCGAAACCAAGTGCCTAAGGGAGATTTCATTTCTACTTTCAGGATTTACGAAACCTGTTAAAGTCAGCATAGAGGTGCATGGTAATTTTGGAATAAGAACTATTCTGGATAATTTTGTTGTGAATGAGCCCGGTAAAGTTATAAGAACGAGCTTTAATCCTGTTTATTCCAGCGGAATAGACATTGAAGTTAAGTCTGAAGACAATCAAGCCAGACTGAATGAAATTAACTTGATCGGAGCAAAGCTATTATGCTTAGACACAGATGCAGGAAGAGATTTTTATAATAGAGGAAAGGTTATTTTAGGAACTCAGATTAAGGAAGACTCATGCGATATGGACGGGACAACTTTAACTGAGTGGAGATGCACAAATAACGCTTCCAGAAGCGATACAGTAAAGTGCCCTGGAGGGTGCCTTGATGGGAAGTGCCTTAAGCAGTGTGTTCAGTATGCTGAATTTGAAGGCAAAACAATAGAAAAATGGGGTGTGAATAGTGTATTGGCAGAAAGCGTATATGATAAGATAACAGAATTACCTGATGATGAAAAAGGAAACCCTGTTAAAAATACTGAGTATAAGAAAATTGCCAGCGATCAGTGCATAAATGAGCGATATTTAAGGGAATACTTATGCGAGGATTACTGGAGAGGGGGCGATAATATAGGAAATTATCTTTCATCTTATTCAATTGATTGCCCTGCAGGGTGCAGAAACGGAGGGTGCGCGTTACTAAAAAATAAGTTTTGCAGTGAGGGTGTTTGTACGGATTTAACTCCTGAAAGCACATGCAGAAAGCAATTTGGCGGAGAGTTTAACAAGGGCGCAATTGGAGTTATCAATGGAGACAAGGAAACACTTTTCGAGGATAGATGCATTGACTCAGGCACTAAAAGAGAATATCTCTGTCAGGGGGCGATTAAAGAATATAATGATTTATATTCTGTGCCTGAATCTAGAGAGATAAGATGCAGAGAGGGGTTTGAATGCCATAAAGACAAATGCATTCAAATTCAGGAAGATTATATAAATGCGAAAGGCGACTTAGACGGGAATAATCAAATAAATAATGCAGATATTCAGAAATTAAATGAAATTCTCGATAAGGAGAATGAAGAATATATTGAAATTGCAGATGTTGATGAGGATAAAAGAGTAGATTCATATGATATGTTTAGGCTTGGAAGGATAGTAAACGGGGAGAAGAGAGACATAAGATATTCGATTAGAAAGTTTAATTTGAATGCACCTGAAGTGCTAAGCATGGCATATACTGATGATTTAATCGGAACCCTGGAGGAAAATCTGGCTAATGGAAAGACTACATGGAAAGTAGAATACAAGAAAAAGGGTGCGAGCAGGAGCGTGTGCAATCCTCCTGTACTTAAAATAAATCTGAAGGATGTAAAGAAAAAAGAGAGGATTTTAGGGCTGACAAACTATAATGGAATGAGCTTATTGAGATATGATGAGTTTAGGCTTGTTCCGGATTGCGAAATATGGGGATATGAAACAGATAATCTAATAAGGGAGTATTTTATTCATTGGCTATATAGGAGATATGGGATGCCTACAGTAGATGTGATAGGATTTGGAGAGATGAGCTTTACAAATCCTGATATGTCTATAAATGGGAAAAAATATAATTATATACTTTTACAGAGGGATAATTCGGATAAGGATGAGATTCCATTTATGAACCAGCAAGGGATTTCAAGAATAATTGAAGCAAGCGATTTCAGTAATTATGACCCTTCTTCTCTTTTTTCTGAAGGCTATAAAGAAGGAAAGAGCAGAATACATATGTCTCCTAAGGGAAATGAAATTAATGGGGTGAAAGTTCCAGATGAGGAAATGGATTTTGATGAGAGAAACATTGCATTGTATTATCTTTTAAATGAATTTACAGGATTGAAGGACAGAGCAGAGTTCCATAATGAAGATTACGGATACGATTCAGTTACAGGCAAGTGGAAATACATTCCATTTGACTTCGATATGTCATTTGTGTGCTACCCTGGAAATTCATTTTTTGACATATTTTCCGAAAATGAAATTGAAAACAGGCAGAAATCTGAAGAACTGTTTAGGGAATATTACATCCTCGCAAAAGAAATTTTTGACAATCCTGAAAATTTAAATGAAATGCTTCTGACACTAGATACCTGAGTTTTCCCTATTT
>Ga0209541_10013826_pt1 | contig 12273 bp, 12 predicted proteins | sample RifCSPlowO2_01_FD_184027 | JGI IMG/M metagenome (GOLD analysis project Ga0209541, IMG submission 184027) | Groundwater microbial communities from Rifle, Colorado - Rifle CSP2_plank lowO2_0.1 (SPAdes) (version 2) | ecosystem: Environmental > Aquatic > Deep subsurface > Groundwater | place...
AAAGATATCCTGAAAATAAAAGATAATCTGCTGCCAATTGCTGTAATTTTAGGCGTATTAATTGTCTCTTTAATTGTATATTTTAAATATAAAAAATAATTTTATTCTTTGCTTAAAATCTCTTTCCAATTCCACTTTCTTTTATTAATCAAATGCTTGCACTTCACGCTTAAATCAACAAACAGCTTTGCTCCAGATTCCCTTAAATCCTTGCAAAACCACATATCATCATGCGTAGGAAATTCTTTTATATATCTGAATTTTATATTCTCTAAAATATTTCTATGAATCAAGACACAGCCTAATCCGCTGGCATCAATTTCAGCTAAATGACTGCTTTCCATAACAAACTTATCATTTAAATAATAAAAAATCTTAGTTTTTGGATCATGCCCTGCCCACAGCAAAGGCCTTAATTTAGTTCCATTTTCATATTTTTGATGCGCAAAATACACTCCGGAAACATATTCTTTCTTATGTTTTATTAATCTTTCAATAACATCCTTGGGAGGAATAACATCCTGTTCCAGGCTTAAAAAATAATCATAACCTTCATTCAAAACCTTTTCCCTTAAAATATTTCTTGAATGAATTATTTTATCCCTTATACTTCCTTTAATATTGTCTTTAATTACATTTAAGCCCAAACTTTTAATTTTATTAAAATATTTATCCCCTTCACTATTATCAACTAATAAAATATCATAATTATCATAGCTTAAATTATTAACAGCCTTTGCATATTCTTTCAAGCAATATTCATGGCTATCTGCAGTAGGGCAACCAACTAAAACCTTTGGATTCATTTTAATATAAACGCCGAGAGCAGGACTTTCATCCCCTTTCCATTAACGTTTTTCTAAAGGGTTATTTTGAACCTGCATATCCTTGCGGAAACTGGCTAACCTGTGTATAAGTTGATAAGGGTTGTCCTTATAACTCAAGGCCTACGCTCCTAAGCTAAACTTAAAGATCAGCGCACTACCAGGTTATGCGATCTCGGCTTACACTTTTTTAATTATTAAACTTTTTAAAGCTTCTCTTTTAGATATTAAACAAGCCCTTTCTTCTTCAGATCATGATAACTAAAAGTTATTAAAAAATTTATCATCTTTAGAATTATCAACTAATAAAATATCATAATTATCATAATTTAAACCCTTAATTGTATCTAAAAATTCATCAAAGCAATATTCATACAAATCACAGACAGGAGCGCCAACCAAAACCTTTGAATTCATAATACACCTAATAAATGATATGCAAATGCTTCTGAAGATTTCATTAATCCTTCAGCATCTTTGCCTTCAATTATCACGCATCCATTATCATTATAAACCTTATTTTTCTCGCCTAATTTAAAATATATAACCCCGTTAATTGCACTAACATCACTGCAGCTTGCAACAGCTTCATTCTTATAAGCTTCAATAAATGTATTTTTAACAGATTTTTTATAAATCCCGTCATTTGCCATCCCAAGAATTCTAACAACCTCCATAATCCCTAAAAATGACTGCTGCTGTGTTTTGTTGGCAGTATCTAAATTTTGTGTGACATAAATCCAATTCTTTGATAAAATATCATTTTTTAAATTTATATCAATGTCCAAATCTTCAAGCTCTTTAGGATAATATCTAAAAGGATATATATACTCATTTTTTCCGACATAAATATAAATATAATAAAAAGTAGTATTACCTCCTAAAACCTGTTCCTGAAAAAAATATTCCTCCCCGTTTACACCTTTATAGACCAGTGCTTCTTTTTTATTTTTTTCATACATAAAAAACATAAACCCGACTAATAAAATAGCCAAAATTATTACAGCTATAATAATCCATTTAATGCTTTTAGTTTCACTCATTTCATGACACCAAGTGCCTTATAAAAAAACAAATCTACAATCTTTGCACTATCCTCATTATAGCTTAAAACAATGCATTTATTGTCTTTATAAATTTTATTCTCTCCTTTCTTGATATAAACCGCATCAACGCTGCAGTCCTTTACCGGAATATCGCTGCATTTTTCTTCTTTATCACAGGCAGGCGCCCCTAAAATATTAAAATAATTTAATATTCCCCTTATCCTGTTAATCTCATAAGATCCTTCATTTAATTCTTCTGGATTAAATATAACATAATATTTATTATTTAAAAAATTAAAATCATCATTATTTATGCCTTCTAATTCATTAGGCAGGTAATTAAAGCCGATATCTTTATTATTTATGCTTAAAATAAAGCCGTTATTTGCCTTTAAGAATTTATAGCCATTATACTCATAAGCATTAACCTCGGTGTTGCCATTTTCCCCCTTAAAAGCCCACAAACTCAATAAAGAGCCAACCATTAAAAATATTATCATGCCCCCTAAAAAATAAACTAATATTTTTTTATTTTTCAGCAAGGATTGCTTTTTTTCCATAAAATTAAATAAAGACACTAATATTTAAAACTAATTATTAAAAGATAAAAGAAATATAAAGAAAAAAAAGAAAAGTTATAAACTTTTCTCCTGTGTTTTGATTAAACTTTTTCTAAAAGTTTAAGCTACACTGATACCGCTTACTTCTAATGTAGTACCGCTTACAGTTACTGAGCTCTTACCAGCTACAGAGCTACCAAGCTTTGTGTCTGCATTCTTCAATACAACACCAGCTCTTCTAGTATCATCTGCACTATAACCAGCTGCTATAACAGCCCATTTAGCACCATTGGATTTTAATTCAATGATAGCATTTCCTGCGCTAAATCCAGTAGCGCAAGCTGGCCATGTTTTATCAGCAGCCATTAATGTAGCAGTTACACTATTAGCACAAGGACCACCAACTGCAATTACGTTTTGCGCAGTTAAGTCAGTAACTTGGCTGTCAGTCATTATTGCAGCGCCAGTTGTTGTAGTTTCTGTGCCTGTAACAGCTGCTCCTTTTATTACTATATTAGCTTGTACTTGATCACTTGGTACTTTAAATAATACCTTGTCAGACGAGCTTGAACCTTTAGGGTTCTTTATAATAATACCATATTTAGTTCTATGGTCTTCATCTTTAGTACCTATATTTGTACCGTTCCATATAAGTTCTTGAGCTTCTTCTGTACTAGCTGTTGCGCCTAAAGATATGAACTCCCCACTAGCTCTTCTGCCAAAAGATATAACTAAATCATCTTGTCCAGTATCTAGTTCTGTTGTACTGTCACCAATCACATCCATTGTAATATTAATAGGTGTTGTGTTTGTTAAGTTGCTAAGATTACCAGAACCAGCAGCAACACTACCAAAGTCAAACTCTATATTTGTGTCTTTAGAATCTTTGTATTTGATTCTAAAGAATCTTGGAGCACCAGTACTAAGTGTAGCGTTTGCTGCACCTACATATTTAATTTTGTTGTCATCTTTATTCTTATAGAAAACATCAACAGCAACAATATCTTTAGTACTTGTAGAGTTTATACTTAAATAAACTTCTTTAGCTTTAACATTACCTGATATATTATCCATAAGTGCATAGTCTCCATCAACCAATTCTAATGTGTCATCTGAATTTGTTTTGATATATATTGCTGGTTCAGCTGTTTGCGAAGCAAAACCACCGCCAGCCTGACTAAAATCAGCACTGCTTTGATAAGATATCTCTAAATCAAGATAATCGTCATCATCAACAGTCAAGCTATCCATGCAAATACTTACATAATTATTTGGTAAATCCAAGCAATCACCAGCTTTTTGCGGGTTGTCAGTATCATCATTGATTACAAAGTCATTCTTAACACCAACATATGTCCCAGCCACTTGTGAAGTAACATTACTTTCCTGTATTGTTGTTGTGCCAGTTGTTCGTAAACCAGCAGCAGTCCATAACCAACAATCTACATCCTTTGGATCATTGTTATCACATGTTTCGTCTCCGCCAGGATAGTAATCTCCATCAGAGAATGTGTCTGAAGCATCTTTACCAATAACCAATGAAGCAGCTGTTTGGTCTACACCAGCAGACGTATAAAATGCCTCATCATTAGTAATTTCAATGCCGTTTACAGTTTCTGTATTTCCTGACGAAATAGTTTCTGTAACACCATCTACATCAAGAACAACGCTTCCTGTAGAGCCAACATTCTTTAGTGTTATTTTCTTGCCGCTAACAACTACACTTTCTCCTGAACTTAAGAAATACTCAGCTCCAACATAAGCTGTAAACTTAGTATCAGAATCAGTGCTTACAATCTTCAAAGTCTTTCCTAAAAACTTTAATGTTAATGGATTTGAAGTTGTCGCATTACCTATATTAATACTGTCATCAAAAACATAGATATACTTAATAGTATTTCTAGCTCCAGTTTCCATTACAACATCAGTTTTATAGTCATCATCACTGCTTGTTAAGCTTGTCTCAATGCTTGGTGATCCTGGACCTAACAATACAACTTCCCTTATGTCGTAATCTGAACTTTTAAAGTTAATTTTCTTATCTTGTAAAATAGCTATATCATCATCTTCAAGAACCTTATCAAAACCTATTCCTGATTGATTTGCAATACCTATACCAATTGGAATATCTTCTTTAGATTCTCCGGTTACTACTGTACCACCGCTAGTCTTTATACCAGCTGGCAAACCAGCAGCAATATCTGTAGCAGCTGCATTATCTGAAACAGCGTCTCCTGCGCTAGCACCTACAACAAGCACAGTACTTACATCATTTTTTAATCCTAAACCACTAGGATAGTTACTTAAATCCGCTGCCAAAGCACCTGTTAATGTCATTCCTAACATTGCAACACCTGTACCGATTGCAGCAACTTTTTTTATTGTTTTTCTTAATGAATTTTGCATATTTTTCCACACCTCCATGTGTGATATTTATTTTATTTTTCTTCTAACACTTGCGTATTTACTTTATTAGATATTACTGTCTTTACTTCAAAGATTAATCTTTAGAACCTGACAGCCATTTATAAAGATATATATTCTGCAATAGATATTAACACCCTTATTTCATGTTTTATATAGCTTATAAGCCTTATAACCATAATATAGCTTAAAAATCTAGACATATTATCACACTACTAAATAATAGTTATTTTATGTTTTTCCTGCAAAGTTTTAACACAATGCAATAATCATATTCAACATTAATGTATCTTGGGCTAGCCACGCCATACTTACAATCCCCTTCTTTAACCTCTAAAAATGCTTCTTCACAAGAATTTTGCAAAGGCTTGCCAGCTATAAACCCATATTCCGAGTAATCCTTAGGCATACTAACCTTGATAATGCCTTCTAATTCCTTTTCTATATAATTACAGGCATTTTCCCCGCATAAATCCCCATTATTCTTGCAAACCCCAATAGCATTCCTTATAGACACATTATTGCCGCAAACCTTGACATTAAGTATAGAATTCATCAAATTATAAGCCTGGACACCTATTATATCGCTAGCTCCCTCTGTTTTAGGCTGTAAAACAACAAATTTTACATAAAATAATGCCCCGATAACTAATAAAACAACTATAACCATCAATCCCATAATCTCCATCTGGCATTTTTTTGTTTTCATTTTTTTGTTAAATTTTATTAGTTATATTAGTTATACCATTCTATAACTATCTCACCGACACCAAAACTATCCTTGTCAGGGTAGTATAATGAAATAGGGCTTCTTACCACATATTTAGACTTATACTTCTTAGGTATATTATTATACAAATCCCATGCACCGCAGTCATTAATTGTAGCAAGCTCGCATACCTTGCTGTTTCTTTCAGGATATAAACTATAAATAGTAATATTCATGGCGCCTAATTTATTCCTGTAAAAATTATTATCTTTAGCCATATATTTAAAACCTAATAATTTATAGCTGTCCACGCAGCTTGCTTCTTGAGATAAAAAACTGCACCTTAATTCAGGCAGTAAAGGAAAGGTTGTTATCATAGCCTCAAACCTTATCTTTTCATTATTCAAATATTCCTGCAAAATACCCTGCTCTGTAAACTTAAAAAACAGTACAAAACCAAATATCATTAGTATCAAGAAGATAAACACAACTAATATGGTTTCCTGCATCTGCATCTGGCCTTTTTTGCTTTTCATTTTCTTCTCAGTTTATTAGTTATATCTTGTTCATTCTTATTTAAAACACAGCAGGGCACCCCTCTCCATAAAGATTTTTATTTGTTTCATCAAGTAAATCTTTATTTTCATCTCCTTTTTCAAGGTTGCCGCTGGCAAACTTATCTAAATAATTTTTAAGCAAGGGATATCTGCATTCAGCCCTCCTGTCTACATTGGAAATATATGTAGTTTTATAAATATAATTCTTGCTGACCATTTTTAATTTATTAATAGCCCTGTCTAAAGCGCATTCATAACTGCTTTTATCACCTGCAAATATTGCGCCATACAAGAAAGCATCCCCAAAATAATCCCTGTCGCCTTTATCCTCTCCGCCTTCATAAAATGTAACCTTTTTATTCTCCTGGTCTATATATACTATATTGGATTTAGAATATTTATCTTTCAAAGTTTTTAAATCAGCTGTCGGATCTTCAAAATAAATAAATTTAGTCTTTACAGAATCCTCAACCTCAGCTTCAGAAATACCAGAAACCTTTTCTATATTAAATAAGCTAGGTATATCCTCTACTAAATCAGGGGTAGTTCCAACAAACAAATATTTATTATCCAACCCGGAAACATACAAAAACCTGGAAACAAGATAAGGATACTCCCAATTATATATCCATGCAGCTAATTGCTTTCCTCTTGTAATCTCTGGTGCAAAAATAATTGTATCCTTAACCTTCTGCTCATAATCACTGTTAACCCTTACAGTCTGGTCGTCACCTAGGCAAAAAAATTCAACCTTATTCTCAGTTCCAAGATCAATAGGCAGGGAAAATTCTGTTGTTTCTAATAACCTAAAATTATTGTCAATTGTCCTTCCAACCTCAACATTTGCTTTCTTATTCTGCAAATCTATATATCTAAAGGTAAACGTGACAAGAAAAGCCAGGATAATCCCCCCAGCAACAACAACAAATATCCAGTTAAATTGCTCCCCAAGTCCTTTCTTTGATTTTAAAAGCTTCATATTAAAAATTAACTGACTTCTACATAATTTCCTATATTCTCTAAATCTATTTCCAATATCCCTCTTGAAGTTGATTTGCAAAGCACGTCATTCTTTACCTTTAGCTTGTCAATCTTTATAGGATCAGGCAGCTTAAACCTGCCAGAAACAGAATAAAATAAATTCTTATCAGTTCCGCCGCTTTTCAGCACAGAAACTAGCTCTTTTGCATCATCATAAATTATGCTGTCTACATCAGCATTAATAACATTGACGAAACATACACCTTTAATACCGGAAGGAACGCTTGATTTATAATGGCTGTTAGTTCCCGGAGTAAAATCATAAATGCTTTTTACCTCAGTCCTTAAATCATTCTCAAACTTTTTGGTTTCTACCTGCTTCCCTAAATTCAATAAGCTATTAATCATATAATATCCTAAAAAAATAACTAAAGCTGCAACAACTAGTGCAAATATATAAACATATGGCTGGTCCATCTGCCCTTTTTTCATAAATTCATAAACACTTGCCTTGTTAATAAATCTTCTTATTTAGGTTTATTTTCCCAATAGTTTATACCTCTAAAAATAGATAGCTTTAAATAGTTTGGTTCATTTATGAAACATATGGTTCAAAAAATAATTATTAAGTATGAAATTGTATCAGAGCTAATAAAAAGAAAAGAATTGCACTTAAGAGCACTTTCAAAATTAATAAATATTCCGCACCCTACTGTTTATAGGGAAACAAAAAAATTAAAAGAGGATAATATTTTAGAATATGAAATGAAGGGAAGAAATAAAATGATATCATTAAAAAAAGGAATTGAATCCTTATATGCAATCTATCAAACAGAATATTATAAAACACTAAAGTTTATAGAAAAAAATCCGGAATTCTCTATACTAATAGAAGAAATTATTAAAAAAACAAATTCTAATCTTATTATATTATTTGGCAGTTATGCGAAAGGTATAGCAAAAAAAGATAGCGATATAGATCTTTTTGTAGAAACTAAAAATAAAAAAATAAAAGAAATGCTGGAAAATACAAATTCAAGATTGAGTGTTAAAATAGGTAGATTGGATAATAAAACCTATCTTGGAAAGGAAATAATAGATAATCATATAATTATTAAAGGGGTTGAGACATATTATGAAAAAAATCCAATTTTTAATTAAAATGGCTGAAGCAGCATGATTTTCTGATTTTATTCCATATTTAAACAATAATGCAATAAGGCAGTGATACATTGAATAATATACAAGCGAGACTGATTCTTCAAGTTTTTCTGATTTTAATAAGATTTTAGCTGATTCTAAGTTGCTACTTGATTTATTAAGATAAGATTCTAAAAGATTTAGAAAATGCTTTGAATTAATCTCATTTCAGCAAGCTAATCGTAGTCAAAGAATCAGTATTTTTGTAAACATGGTAAATCCAGAAGAATGATATTTTAATTATAATCGATAACCGAAAAGCTTATAAACATATTAAACATAACATACATATTAAACATAAACTATGGTAAGCATAACATTATCAGTGCCAGAAGAACTTAAAGTAGAAATGGAAAAGCATCCAGAAATGAATTGGTCTGAAATAGCAAGGCAGGCAATACGTGAAAAGATAATGCTTCTGAAAAGAATGGATGTGCTATTGGCGAGGAGCAGATTAACAGAAAAAGATGTAAGTGAAATTGGCAAGAAAATAAATAAAGTTGTTGCAAAGAAATTTCTTGCAGGGATGTAAATGGAGCTTGTCCTCGACGCTAATGTCTTGATTTCTGCATTAATCAAAGACAGCCATGTTCGCCATTTTATTTTATTAAGCGGTCACTCATTTTATGTGCCTGAATTCATTTTTGAAGAAATTAAAGAACATATAAATGAGATTAAAGATAAGACTATGCTTCATGAAAATCAAATTATAGAAATTCTTGATCAAATTATGGTCCTAGGAAATATAAAAATAATTCCGCTTGACGATCTAAAAGATTTCAGAGAAAGTGCTGAAAATATCTCTCCAGACATTGATGATATTCATTATGTGGCGCTTGCATTAAAATTAAAATGCGCAATTTGGTCAAATGATAAAGAATTAAAACAAAAACAGAATATCATTAAAATTTATACTTCTGAAGAAATATTAAAAGGAAAATATTAATCATTTTTATTTCAGCAAGCTAATCGTAGTCGCAGGCAATGTATGTTTGTAAATCCTAATTCTCCTTTTTCACATATAGGGCATTTTTTCATTTTCCTTCAGCTCCAGATATTATAAATCTTATGGTTTTAATCTATTATTTCAAGAAACTAATAGTGCTTGCACTTCCTATATTCCCATATTGGTCTTTGCAGATTATATAATAAGTGGTAAATCCAGAAAGTGCCCAATGCTGGTTATTATCTCCGGCCTGCATTAAGTTTCCAGTCCCGTAAGTAAATGCCTTGTCTGTAGTATATTCACAGGTAGCAAGCTCATCAGTTTCTATCTTAAATACGCTGGGGCTTGTAGATGTGTCTTCAAATGCCCTTATTATTAATGGAGGCTGCTGGTCTATCTTTACTGAAAATGTAGTTTGGTTAAACACTAAATTTCCAGCTACATCAGTGCATCCAATATAATAATTATGTGTTCCGGTGCTTGGCGTTAAAATTTGTGAATGCGATGAAGCATTTGTATTGAAGAAAGGAGTCATAGCTAAAATATTATTCTTCTCTCCTGCATTTGTTGTGAATAAGCAGACTGCATCTCCGTTTCTTAAAGCCCCGTTCTCAGTTTCTGCTTCTAAAGAAATATTAGCCCCAGCCTGGCCGATAAATAATTCCGCTCCAGTTGAAGGAAGAATATTTTCAATAGTTAAATTCTCGCTGGTTCTTAATGTTAATTGGAAGCCGTCCTTGTTTGCATTCCTGGTGCAGTTCCTTCCGGTAGGATCTTGATTATTTACGCAAGTAGGCTGGTCCTTGCATCTGAAATAGAAATAATACAGTTGGTTCACAGCGCTTGCCCCTGATATCTGCGGCCCTTCACCTGAATTTAAATTATTATTCTTCTTGAATACACAGTCATACAATCCATTAAATGATGTGCTTAATCTGGTCCTGCAGGTATTATTCAAAGACATAGTGTCATAATCCAAATCATACTGATTCCATCTGCATTCACTTGGTTCATTTACATATAATGTTATGTCAGTTCCGTTTTGTCCAGATGCTAAATAAGTATTCTGTGGGGTACTGGTAAATTCTATATTTGGCGGAGTTAAATCAGGTCCTTTGTCAACTGAAAATGTAATTGTATAGTCCCTTTCATTGTCATTCTTTAAAGCATCATTGCACCTTACATATAATTTATAAGTGTCTGGAGCCTGCCCTAGCTGCAATCCTTCCTGTGTAACATTTGCTGTTTGCGGATAAGTTAAAACCTGCTGATGGAAATATACATACTGCTGAGTTCCAAAGAAGAATGGATCCATCTGGTCATATTGTATGTTATTCTTGAAAGACATCTTGCACTGCGCAGGCTCGTCAGTTGAAATCCCGACATTCACCCTTTCATAAGCAGGTATTAAGCATTCCTTTGTATTCTTGATTTCAAATCCAATTCCCTTTCCTTTATTTACAATGCAGCTCTTTGGCAGTTTTATTCCATCATACCATACATCAATTACAGGAGCATTTACATCAAACGGCTCCAATGAAATGCAGGTCTGGTTTTCAGTTCCTTCATTTATTAAAGAGCAGGCCTGCCCGAAAGATTTGCACCTGTATTCAGAGCATTCCTTTAAACCTTTTGCTGATAAAGGTTTTCCATTTGCATCAACATAATTTTCTTTTGTATTGTCAGGATTACATCTCTCGCATGTTCCTTTTGTCGGCGTAGGTGCAACCCATGTCTTGCACTGCGTTGATATTGTAACCTTTTCCTGCCCTTCCATAAATATATTAATTAAATTATAAGCTGTGTATGCCCACATGATTGCGTTTAAGACTTGAGCAACATGCCAGCCTGTTGGGGCCTGCGCCTGCGTTACAGCATCTTTAGCAGCATCATAACCTACTTCGTTAGCAGCATTAACAGAATCTTTATATAAATCACTAAAAATATCAAAATTTTCTAAATTTGATTCCTGTAATGATTTTGCCATAGCTTCTTCAAATGCTTTATTATATGCTTCTTCTGAAATTGTTTTAATTGCTTCTTCTGATAATTTTGAAGTATATATAGCCCCTAATCCTCCACCCAATTTAGGAACAGGTCCAAAAAATGCTTTCATCAATTCAGTTGAAGGTGTAACCCCTAATGCACTGCTCCAAGCACCAGCGCCTAACCATCCTTTAACAGCAAAAATAGATAACGTCCCAATAATCCCAGAAATAATTAACTGAGCTCCACTCCTTCCTAAAAACCTTTGTATCTTTCCTTTCTCCTGCTCCTCAAAATTCCACCACTGCCCGCCTCTTTCAGCAGATAAAGTTTTCAAGAATCCAGGTCCATCAAAAGGATCAAAATCATTTGAAATTGTAGGAGTATTTGAAAATCCATCCAAGCTTAATTTTCCATCAATATTAACATCAGCTCCGCAATCTCCTATGCTTCTGCATAAATCATTAGCAGATTGAACCCATTCTTGGCTCAAGCATTCCTTTCCTTGAATAATCTCCCATCCTTTTCCAGACATCAAGCCTTTAGCGCATTCTTCCCCAGTAACGTATCCAAATAATTTTTTAACACCAGGGCATTTAAAAGTAGTCTCGCATTCTAATGAAGCCTTGCCGCAGTTATTAGCTCCTTCATCCTCCCAGAATTTAGTTCCAGGCGTAACTTGCGGAATGCAGTACATCCCAAACTTTCCAGAGCCAAAAGGTTTTACATCCTTTCCAGCGCCAGGGCCAATCCATCTGCAGTCTCTCTTGTCAGTATTCAAGCAGCAATTAATATCATCCTTAAAAGCCTGCTCAACATCACCTTCTTTAGCAACATCAACGTCTTTCAAAGTATTGCAGTCATCAACGCAGGACTGCCATCTATTTTCCCTGCATCTTGCTTCTGTAAATTCATAACTAGCTCCACTATCATCCTTGATTTCAGCCTGTCCGGAAATGCACCATTCTTTTCTAAAGTCTTGGCATGGCTCAACAATTTCTTTTCCATTAACGCAAATGCTTCTGTAATATCTAGAGCCA
>Ga0209541_10013827_pt1 | contig 12273 bp, 9 predicted proteins | sample RifCSPlowO2_01_FD_184027 | JGI IMG/M metagenome (GOLD analysis project Ga0209541, IMG submission 184027) | Groundwater microbial communities from Rifle, Colorado - Rifle CSP2_plank lowO2_0.1 (SPAdes) (version 2) | ecosystem: Environmental > Aquatic > Deep subsurface > Groundwater | place: Rifle...
TCTGATCCAAGATTTTTTCTATTATTAATTATGTAATAATCCAACTCTTCTAAAAAATACTAATTAAATATCCTTATACTTCAACATTCCTTAAAGAATCTTGATACTTTTGTCTAGAATCTATTAATCTACAATAAGGATGAACTTCTCTTGTAGTCCCATTTGGAAACCCTTGTGAAAATCCTACTCTCTTAAGTCTTCCTTCAAGAATATCTTGAGAAGCCAAGGTCCTAACATCAATTCTCATTGCAAGGAATCCTTCATAAAGAGAAGCATGTGAAAAAACTCTTGGACCTAAAAAATCTACTAAGATAATTAGATCTTGTCTTTCTCCATCACAATAATTAAACACTATTCCCTCTTTAGATAATTCTTCTCTAAAAGAATCAACCTCCATATCAAAATTCTTGTCCATATTTATCTCTTATCAAATAACCATCCTCATCAATATAAGATTCTCTATCTAAATCATATTTAAGTCTTCTTGCTTCTGCGGCTCTCCTATTCTGAAGATTTTTCCAAGAGAAATCAGGATCAAAATTTAATAAACATTTTTTCTCTATATCTTCTTCTTTCCCCATTATCAAACCTCAACATCTTTAAGCCCGCTTGCTTCAACCATAAAAATAGTTTCATTATCTGGAAGATTTGGAGAGTCAATTAATTTTGCAACTCGAGAGTCTTTTCTTCCTCGTCTAAGATATATTCTATAAGTTGAAGCGTGCCCCACAATATTTCCTCCGATTGCTTTTGTTGGATCTCCAAAAAGCTGTGCAGGGTCACTCATTACCTGGTTAGTTACATAAACTGCTAAATTGTGAGTTTCTGCAAGCCTCATTAAATTATGCATATATCTATTAAGTCTCTGCTGCCTATCTGCAAGCTGTCCCCTCCCACCATATTCAGCTCTAAAGTGAGCAGTAAGAGAATCAACAATTATAATTTTTATTGGCTCCCCATCTTTAATCATTTCACTAATCTTATCAATTAAAAGTATTTGATGGTCAGAATTAAAAGCTCTTGCAACCAAAATATTTTTTAACACTTTTTCAGGATTCGCCCCGATTCCTTCCGCAAACTGTCTTATTCTTTCAGGCCTAAAAGTTCCTTCAGTATCAATATAAACTGCTTTTCCATTTGCTCCTCCCTTTTCTTTAGGAAGTTGCACTCCAACTGCTAAAGACAAAGCCAACTGAGTTTTCCCAGAGCCGTAAGCTCCAAAAGCTTCAGTAATCGCTTTGGTTTCAATTCCTTTTCCTCCCAGAAGATTATCTAAATTTTTTGATCCAGTAGTTATATGATCAATTTCCTTTCTTTTCTCTTCATGAGCAAGCGCATCACTAAATCCTAAATCCATCATTTGCCTAGCTGACTGGATTGCCTTTCTAGCAGCAGCTTCACTCATTCCAGCCATTTCAGAAAGTCCAGCAGGTGTAAGAACTGCTAAACCCATCAAATCATAAATTCCGGCAGCTTCAAGCTTCGCAATTGCTCCAGGTCCAATGCCAGGAATATCTGCTAAAGTCGGCTCCTTACTCTTCTTAGGAATCTTTTTTGTAGCTGATTTTACTTCTTCTTCATTCATAAAGAAAAAAACTTGTAAAGCTTTATAAGGTTTTATATAATAAATAATCTTTTAAAAAAATAATTCATCAATCTTTAGTAATATCAGCATATAAAAATCAATCCAATTAACCAATCAAGAAATATTCATCTCTTTGTTATATTAGAGTCCACCCTATATTCTTCCCATCTAACTTTTTTCTTTTCTACAGCATCCTTAAGACTATTTTGAGTTCCATTAAGTTTTGAATTCCCACTCTTAACTTCAACAAAAACTATTTCAGAGACTTTCTGTTCATCAAGACCTTTGAAAACTAAAAAGTCTATTGGTTTACCAATAAATCTGCATTCATTTGGATTAAAATTAAAATTTGGCAAAAATGGAGCAAGTTGTTCGCTAAATTGCCCGAAAAGAACATATCTACTCCTAGAAATTGCGTCCCTCCTATGCTCTTTAATCTCCTTTGTCTTTAGTATCTTCCCAAGAAAAAATGAAATTATTAATAAAATTAGAAAAATAACTAAATGCCAAATTGTTAGTTCAAATAACATAAAAATAAAATAATAAAGAAATACTTAAACTTATTTGATAAGAAGAAAAGAGTTATTTAAGACTTTATCACTATTTTTTATTTTTCTTCCCTTTAGAAAATTCAGAAGAAATTATTCTTTTCCACAAAACATATGCAGTATAAATTAATCCAAAAACAAGCAATACAAAAATTATTGAAACAATTGCAACGGCAGTTAGGCTGTGTTGCTTTCTAATTCCTCCGGATAACTCTTGATCCTGAGGATTTTCTAAATCAATATCTATTTTTTCTTCTGGACTTTCTTTTGAAATTATATCATCAACAATTTCTACTATTTTGTCAACTACATCTTCGATTGCTTCTTTTAATTTTGATATTCCTCCACCGCCTCCACCACCAGAACCTGAAGATTGATCTTCAATGTTTGTACATCCAGAAATATCAAATGTGCAACTTGCCGAACAAGATAAAGTTCCGGAGTCAAAACCCTGAGTAACGCAAGTTTGTCCATTTAAAAAAATATCATCACAAAATTCTCCCGATTCTACAATAAGATTTCCACAAATAGGTAATGTGGGAGGAGTTTCTGTTGCAGAGCAATTATAAGTTGAATTATCGCAATATTCAAAGGCTCCTATGTCTGGAGCATCACCATATATTAATTGAGTGCCATCTGAATCTTTCCATAGCCAGACAAAATCTCCACTTGACCAACTAATTGAGTTTGTTAAAACTAAAACGTTTGTTGTATCATTTATCGACACTATTTGTACTTTATTTGCTGAAGCTAAATCAGTACCTACTGCTATCCAATCATTTTGAACATTCATCCAGTTTGGAAATTCAGAAGCTTCACCGTAAAAGAAACGAGAGTCTTCAACAGTAAGTGTTGTTCCACTTCCACTACCAATAACTGTTGTAAGAGGAGAACCAGAATCTATATATTGACTGTCTGAAGATAAGTAATAGTTGCCATTAGTGTAGTCTATAAAACTTATATTATTATCATAGATGTTATCAAATCCATTCCAAGAAGTAAATTCTGGATCTTGAGGATTACGTAAATTTGTTATTGCTTGAGAAAGTGATGAACCACCCTGTCTATTTGTAATAATTACATCTTGAGATGAACCTCCAGGATTGCCAAAAACATTCCTAATCCATCGGTCATTAGTATCAATCCTTGTATCCCAATATTCTACTAACTTAACACCAGTACGATTACTATCAGAATCATATAAGAAGTTATTTACATATTTATGTTGTCCCATAGCGATCGCATCACCAAAGTCATGCTGATTCATCGCCACTCCTCTATTTTTTACAATAGTATTATGATAATACCTATTATAGATATTAATATTCATATTTCCCCCACCAGTAGTTCCTGCTGAAGTTGAAAGACCAGCTGTACGCTCCCTTGGATTCACGGCTTCTCCTGACTCGCTTAAAACATTATAACGAACTATGACTCCTGAAGAAGATAACTGCAAAGCATTACCTGCTGTTCCATTAGGACTTATAGTTTTAGCACTAGAGATTAAAAAATTATTTTCAATTAGATATTCTGAACCTTCAGAAAGTAATCTTCCAGCTCCATAGAGATTAATTGCTCCATGCTCTGGATTATAAACTAGATTATTTCTAAATATGTTTGCATTTAATGTTGGATCTACTGAACGCAAAGTTGAATGAGTAGCAACTTCTATATTATTTCCTTCAACAATATTATGGTGAGCGCCAAGTGATAGATCAATAAGATCCTCCGTATAATCTGTTGGAGGTATTGATAACCAAACTGGAGCTGAGACTCCAACAATATGGTTATCACGAAGAATATTATATTTTGTCTCGGATATGTTAATATCAGTCCACCAAGAAAGACATAAACTAAAACCCCTGTTTGCAGCTTGAGTCAAAGGAGGAAGCATCTCTGTATTTTCAACTATTACTCCTTCACTACCACACATGTTACCATAACTACTCGTTGATAATTGTTTTACTATTAAACTTCTTACGTTTTGAGGATCACCAGGAGCATTTCCATTAACAGTAACATACTTAAGATTCCCTAAGGCTAAAGCACCACTAGCAGTACGAGTTCCAATTCCATTACTAGTCAAAGTAACATTGCCGTTTCCAAAAGGCCTATATGTGATACGATTAGTATTATTTGTACCACTATTTATCGGTCTGATGTGTTCATTATAAGTTCCTGCATGAATAAGAACTGTATCTCCTGCTTGAAGCATCTGGTTTGCTTTTCCAATTGTTTTCCAAGGCTGAGCCAAAGTTCCAGGATTGTTATCATCACCAGAAAGAGAAACATAATAAGTAGTTCCACTTGTTGAACTTCCAATACAATTAGACGTATTAAATGTGCAACTTGTTAAGCAAGATAAAGTTCCAGAGCCAAAACCTTGAGTAATACATGTCTGACCATTTAAATTTGTTAAATCACACTGCTCGCTTCCCTCGATTAAATTATTTCCACAAGTTTGTCCAATACTACTAACACTAAAACTAATTGTAAAATCATTTGTGTTAAAATTCCCACTCGTATCGTTGCACCTTACATAATAATTATAATTTTGTCCATTAGACAGTCCAGTAATTAATTGTGAATGCCCCATCCCACCAGTAGTCTGGAATGTGTTGACCATTGATGAATAACTTGTTCCTGGATTTGTAGAATATCTGCATGTTGAGATTTCGTCGGTATTTAATGAAATATATGTTTGAGTCGTCCCTGCAGCTAGACTTCCCGACGGGGAACCTGAAGACCTTACTGGTGGAGTTGTATCTGAAGGGGGATTTATAGGAGTTCCATAATCACAATTCCCACACAAACTTCCTCGGTCGCTTTCTTCTCCGTCAAGGCCAAATCTGCAAATCTCGCAGATTTGTTGATTGGTATAGGTTTGATTTGCGACAAAACATTCATCTAGCTGACCTTGCCAATCGATAGCAGGATTATCACTTCTGGATAACTCAAAATTAGCTGAACTATTTAACATTGTTTGTTGAGTTGTTTGTGCTCCATTTAATACTCCATTAATAAATACTCTAATTTCTGAAACATTATTATTATACCTACATACTGTGTGTGTAAATACATCATCTCCAAGAACACTATTAGCAGAAGAATGTGATTGACTGTCAGTGCCATCCCCAATCAAACAAGTAATACGAGAATTAGATGTTCCTGTAGCAAGCCTATATCCACTATTACTTGCAAACTTTACCATCCAAACACTTCCAGTATTATGATTTGCAATTGGTGTTCTAAGCCAACATCCAGCAGTAATAGAACCAATTATATTAAGTTCATTACAATTTGCAGATGTACATCGTAAATATTCATTATCAGCAGCTATGAAATTAGCTGAAGCACTTCCTTCCATTTTATTTGTTGTATCTTGCCCTACTGTATTTCCATCTGCTAAATCACAATCACTACCAGCATCACCACAGCTTCCACCAGTCGAGTATCTAGTTCCACTAGCTTCGTCAAGAGACCACCATGCAACAACTGGATCAAGACAAGTTCCACTTGGACAATCAGCTCCCACCGAGCAGATATTATTTGCATTGCTTCCGCCGTAGCAGCTTTTTAGTGTGTAATCATGATGAGCCCCTAGAATTGCGTATCCGGTTATATTAAAATAAACCAAAGAAAGTATCACAGCTAAAAATATAAAAGAGATTATTAGAATATATGAAATAAATTTACTTTCAAATCTCTTTTTCATTAATAATTCAAGTTAACAAGATATATAAATTTAATTTCTTACAATCTTCAAGGAATTATTCTAAATCTTGTATTAATTAAAACCCATTCTGTAACTAAAACTGCCAAAATGAAAATAAGAAGAAAAAAAGTTAGGTCAAGTGATACATTTGTTTTTTTACTAACTGCAATTTCATCATAAACATTTTGCAATTCTTCATTATTTTGCGGGTAATAAAATCTTCCACCAGTTAAACTTGCAAGTTTTCCAAGCTCCTCAGTATTTACTCCTAAAGGACCAACTGCCTCATTAACATTTACAAAGTATCCTTCTTCAGTTCCAACTCCAATCGTATTAACTAAAACATTATAATTATTAGCATAATTAATTGCTGCTTCAACTCCAATACCTAAGTTACTTCTACCATCTGTTAAAACAATTATTACTCTAGGCTTATTTGAATTGATAAGGAGATTAGTTCCAGTAATTACGGCATCTCCGATAGAAGTTCCGCCGCTTGAAAGCAAAGCCAAGTTGTCTATTGAACTTTTGATTAAAGTTTTATCTAAAGTTAATGGTTGTGCAACATAGCTTGTTCCAGAAAATCCAATTACTCCTGCCGAAGAATGAACCGGAAGCTGTTCAACAAAACTAATTGCAGAATCCTTAGCCGCTTCAAATCTATTTGGCTCTAAATCATCAGCAAGCATACTTGCACTAGAATCTATAGCTATAATATAATCAGCGTCAGTCTCACTTCCCTCATAATATATTGTTGTACCAGAAATGGCAAAAACTATTCCTACAAAAACAACTATCCTTAAAAAAAGTACAGTAAAATTAGAGCTAAGTCTTACTTTTTCTGAAACTCTTGCTAAAGCTACAAAATTAGCAAATTTAATGGCCCTTCTTTTAGAAAATCTAAGGGACAAAAAGTGAGCAACAATTATTACCGGAACAACGATCAATGACCAAAGATATAATGGGTTTCTAAAAACTATTTCTACCATAACCTATCTCCACTTTGCCTCTCTTCTTTTAAAAAATTTAATAACTTCTCTTACAAAAGGTTTATCAGTTTGCAAGAATAAAAATTCTCCGCCATATTTTTCAAGAGTATTTTCCATTCTAGTAATCTCGGCCAAATTGTCTTTTTTATACTCTTTTCTTATTCTATCCGGAGTAATAAGAAGAGTATTTCCTGAATAAGGATCTTCCAGAACGACTTCACCACCCCCTTCTGGAATAGTCATATCTCTTGGATCCCTTATCATAACCATAATCAAATCAAATTTTTTTGAAACTTGTTTAAGAAGTTTTTCACTTCCAAAACCATAAACAAAATCTGAAACTAGAATAAGTAATGAATCAGTTTTTACCGATTTAAATGCATAATCTAAAATCATATCTATATCACTATACCCTTTGTAATTAGAGGTCTCAATTAAATTTTTAGTTATTTTAAAAAACTGTGGTGATCCTCTATCCGGTCTAATTTCCTTTATTATTTCATTTGAAAAAAGTATAAAACCAACAGGGTCCCCCGCATCTAGAATATTTCTTGAAAGAGAGGCTACAAATTCTGCCATGTATTCGGCTTTTAACTTGTCTGTTGAGCCAGTTAACATCTGAGTTGAACAGTCAATCAAAAAAGTTACATCAATATTTCTCTCTTCAATAAATTCTCTAACAAGAAGTTGATTAATCCTTTTACTCGCCTTCCAATCAATCTGTGAAGCATCATCATTGCCAGGATTATATTTTCTAAAACTATCAAACTCAAGACCGGTTCCTTTAAATACGCTCTTATAATTTCCAAGAAATTGCCCGCTAGAAAGACCCTTAGCAACCAAATCAATTCTCCCAAGAGAAAACCCCGATTTAATCTTTAATTTGGCCATTTTAAGGCACCATCACTTTAGACAAGACTTCATCAATAATCTTATCGGGATCTATATTCTCGGCCTGCCCCTCATAATTCAAAATTAATCTGTGCCTAAAGACATCATGAGCAACATTTTTGACATTTTGTGGAGTAATATAACTTTTTCCATTCAAAATAGCATCGGCTTTTGCAGCAATTTCTAAAGCAATTGTAGCTCTTGGACTTCCACCATATTCAATATACTTTCCAAGTCTAAGATTATATTTTTTAGAATGTCTTGTAGCATCTACTAATCTTACTATATAACTTCTAATTGTTGGACTTGATTCAACATTTTTTGTAACTTCCTGCAACCTGATAATTTTTTCTGGAGATAAAATTTTTTTAAGACCATATTCTTCAAACTTATAGACAGTAATATTTTTATCCATAATTTGCTCTTCTTCTTCAAGTTCAGGATAACCCATTTTTAGTTTAAATAAAAATCTATCAATTTGAGCTTCAGGCAGTTTATAGGTTCCTGAAGATTCAAGAGGATTATTATTTGCCATAACAAAAAAAGGAAGATCAAGTTTATAGGTTTCCTTTCCAATTGTGACTTGCCTCTCCTGCATTGCTTCAAGCAGAGCTGACTGGGTTTTTGGGGGCGCCCTATTAATTTCATCTGCAATAATAAAATTAGCAAAAACAGGCCCCTTAATTGTTTCAAATCCCTTTCCGGGAGTATATGTTGTAAGACCGGTTATATCTGCAGGAAGCAAATCAACTGTAAACTGGATTCTTGAAAATTTACATCCTGCTGATTCTGCAATTGATCTAATTAAAAGTGTTTTTGCAATACCAGGAACTCCTTCAATCAAAACATGACCATTTGCAAGTAATGCTCTAAGAATTCCTTCAACCACATTTTTTTGCCCGACAACTATTTTTGAAACTTCATATCTCATATCCTCTAAATCTTTTGTATAAGAAACCAAATTCGGAGAAGCAGATTTACCATTAAAGTTTTTTTTGGAGATTTTTCCACTAGACCTCTTTTTTTTTATCATTTTTACCTATAATACCTAAGAAAGCAAAAACTAATATTTAAACCTTACCAAATATAACATTTAAATAATTATTTTTCCATATCTAATTAATGAAGCTCTGGAAAAAAAAGGTAGAATATATTGACTTTAATCTATTAAGTAAAGCCGCATTAAATGAAATAATTAAATTAAAAAAGTCAAAATTAAAAAAGAGTTCTCTTCAGGATATAAATAAAGTCTTAAGAATCTACTTGCATAAAAAATATGGTCTCAGCAAAGGACTAACTATTGAAGAGTTTGGCAAAAAAATAAAAAATAAAAAAATCCCAAAAAAAATAAAATTGCTTATCACTCTAATAATACTTGAAATTTATAGGCTTGAATATAAATCAGACAAAAAATTATCAAGAAAAGAATATAATTTATTATTATCTGAAGTAAGAAAATTAATCCACTTGATTGAAGAATCTAGCTAAAAGGATTTTTTTTCAATCCTTTTCTCTTCTTCTTTGTTTTTCCAAATGGATTTCTTAGCCTAAAATGATACCATTTGCTTCCAGAGACTTTTACTTTTTTCAAATTAAAGCTTGGTTTTCTAATAAAAGTTACTATAACAAAAGCTATAACAATTAACCAAGCAATAACCATTAAAGGAGTTCTCCATCCGCCAGGATTTATAAAATTAATTGGAAACTCTTCATTTGTTACTAAATCTTTACATTTTCTAATTACGTCCTGAGTTATTATTCCTGCTTCTTCTATTCTTCCCTCGTCTATTAAAGCTTGTGCCTGGATTAACAAATCATTTAGTTCAAGACATTCAGGATTCTCCTTAAATAAATCTTGGACTAGAACAATTCTTTCCTGAATAACACTAAGTTCTGGATTTGCTATAATCCTTACATACATTGCCTCTTGTTCAATAAAATTAGGAGAACCTATACTTGCTTGAATTCTAATCTCATAATCTCCTTCAACAGCATTCCCGCTCTCTAAAAATAATAATAAAGTCTCATTTTCTCCAGGATCAATATCTTTAATAAAAGTCCTATCAAATGTAGGAATTATTTCTTTAAGACTTGAAGTTGCGCTAACAGTTATATCTTTTAAAATAATGTTTTCTGGATTATGAAAAATTATTGGAACAATAACTTGGTCATTTATTCCTATCTTAAAACTTCCAGGAGTAATAATTTCAATATCCCTATATACTGTATTATTTCCTCCACCTCCGCTTCCAACAGGAACTTCTACTTGAACTGTTGTAGAAGACGTTCCATTTTCAGCAATCATAAAATATCCATAATCAGACAACCCCTCAACAGTTACTAAGTCTTCAGTTGTATTAATTGATGCATCAAGCAAAACAAGGACACAGTTAGAAGTATTCGTACATTGATAAATTTTAAGAGAAGATTCATCATTTATTGTGTGTTGGATCCGAGAATAATCATAAGTAAAAGTATAATTAGTCATATTAAGACTTGAATTTATTTCAACTAAAGCAACTCTTCTTTTTCCAGAAGGAGTAGTTGTTTCATTTGAAAGCTCGCTATAATTAACAGCCTGACTTACATTTCCAGTTAGATTAACTTCTTTTAATACAAGAGTTATATTATGCAGATCATCCTGAATGCTTACATTGATATTAGTTATAGCTCCCGTAGCTAAAAGAAGATACAACTGATTTCCTTTTTCTCTTGCCTCTCCTGAACATAAATCAATTCTGGTAAAATTAGTTACTGTTGAAGAACTAATGTTATATAAATTTGCTCCCGCACTTGAATAAAATCTATAACTCCAAGTGCTAGAAGAACCTTCATAATCAGTGATATTTGCAAATAGATTATAAGTTCCAGTTTCATTTACAAGGAAAGTATAATTATTATAATTTTCATATCTAGGAGCATCAATTGACGAAGAAGTATTAGTGATTTTATAATTAATTCCACTAGGACTAGTAATTGTTAAATTTTCGGCATAATATAATGTATCTAAATCTCCAATCATCTCAAGTAAAATTTCAGTTCCATTAATAACATAAGTTTCATTTGGACAAGTAGAATTAAGTACTGGAGATGTAGTATTTCCAACTGCTCTAAGCAAGACTAAATCTACAAAGTCCGTTACATTTTTTAAAACTCCAACACTATTGTTAAATGAAGTTGCAGTTATATTAACATACATGGGATTTTGTATCCAAGTATAATTTGTAGTATAAGAATCTCCAACTGGAATAGTTGTCAAATTTGCAAGATTATTTGTAGAGTTATCAATAGAGATAGTTGCATTTGTTAAAAAATTCTGGCCCGAAATTTCTGTTACATTAAAGCTTTCTGTATTTCCAAACCTTACAACCGTTCCCCTAATAGCCTTATGCGACGTGATATTAATTTCTGCAACCAAATAATTTATCCCGTTAAACTGTCCGGAGTTATTTGCATTATCATAGCATGTGACATTTATCACATGGGGCCCCCCAGGAAGATTAATTGTTACATTTTCATTAGTATTATTTAATGTATATTTAAGACCATTTACTTGATTAATTCCATCCATTGTTGGATAACATGTTAAATTTGTATCAAGATTATCAGTTACACTCCAGTTAAAAAATGTTGAAGAGCCCCCTGCCGAGTTATTTTCTACCATTCCTGACCCATTTATAACAACAGGTTTTGTAAAATCTATTTGAAAAGTATTATTAACACTAAAAAAACTTCCATTGACTGACCCTGCCATGATGCTCGTATTACATTTTACATTCCATACATAGTTTCCTTCCTCATTAATTAAAACAGAACTAAAATTATTGTTATTCAAATTAATAACTTCTGTTATTGTTTGATTAATATGCCATCCACCCTTCCAGTTTCCATAAAGATAACATTCACCAAGTTCAGTTCCGTTTGTAGTAAATCCAAATGTAAGATTCGTTCTCCCGGTAGAATATCCTGTTCCATTTGCAACGTTGTTAAGACTAACTATTCTCGGCTCCCTATATACTTTTAATTTTATTGTCTTTAATGTTTTTGTGTTATTCGCGTTTGAATGTCCTCCATAACAATAGATATCATCACAATAAAGTCCGCGAGTATCTGAAAAACTTAATCTTAAGGCAGAGGATTCACTTCCGCCGTTTCCGATTAAAACTGTTCCGTTTTTGAAAACTCTTGAATAATATCCTCCAGCATGCCCCAAATTGCAATAATCAGTATCACAGTTTATTCCATATATAGAAGTGTTATATGGCCGTACTGGAGAAGATCTTTCACTTCCAGCTGTTCCAATTGCAACTGTTCCGTTTTTGAAAACTTTTGTGAAATATCCAAAGCTGTGTCCCAAGAAGCAATAAGTCTCATCACAGTCTATCTCAAGCGCATCAGTAGAGTTCACATTTATTGAAGAGCCGTTTAATCCTCCAATTCCAAATATTATTGTTCCGTTTTTGTAAAATTTAGTAAAGTTTCCTCCCAAATGAGACCCAAAACAAAATCCATTTTCTTCTTCACAAAAAATTCCAGTCATATTAT
>Ga0209541_10013828_pt1 | contig 12272 bp, 20 predicted proteins | sample RifCSPlowO2_01_FD_184027 | JGI IMG/M metagenome (GOLD analysis project Ga0209541, IMG submission 184027) | Groundwater microbial communities from Rifle, Colorado - Rifle CSP2_plank lowO2_0.1 (SPAdes) (version 2) | ecosystem: Environmental > Aquatic > Deep subsurface > Groundwater | place...
CTAATCCGTGCCGCACTACAACTTTCAGGCTATTCTTCATCAGGTGCTTATGCCCATGAAGCCGAAATCTCTTTCTTAAGAAAATTAAAGTTCTCTGAATCAGAAATAGTATTCATAAACGACTTGCGTATAAATAGAAATGGAATAACTTACTATGGTAAAATCTTAAACAAGGATGATGCAGAAAGAATAGTTTCATTTACAAAAAAGACTTATCCCAAGTTAAAGAAATTAGTTATAGAAAAAATATAAACAGTTCAATCGCCACTGAGGCTCCGGAAGATTTTCGGTTTTTTCTTATAAACATTTTTTAACCAATTTTCTAAAATAAATTTATGAACAATACTGAAGAACTAAAAACAAAATTAAAATCAATAAAAAATATTATTATAACAAATCATGCTAGAGACCAAGCCATCTTCAGAAGCATTGATATTAACGAAGTAAAACAAAACATTATTAATCCTATTAAACTTGTTTATGCTACAAGACAAAAAGCTGAAAACGAACAAGAATTTAAATATGATTGTTATTTTGAATACAGCAAGAATCAATATCATAGATATATATTAGTAACAAATGGAGAATGCTTAATATGCACAGTAATAAAAATAAACCGCAGATGGCAAAAGTCAATCGAAAGGAGGCTAAAATGAAATTCAGTTATGAACAAAAAACGGACGATTTATTTATTTTCAATCCCAAAGAAAAATCCAAAGGCAGTATTGAAATGGGTGATATAATTTTAGATTTCAATAATAAAAAAGAACTAGTTGGAATCCAAATAATGAATGCCTCAAAGTTTACAGTTTCTAAAAAAGTATTATCAAAATTAAAAGAATGTTCATTCAATATCCAAAAACAAAAACAATGGTCTATTATTCGCTTAAAACTTCTTGGCGAAGATATACTAATTGAACCTTTAATTAGTGTTCCTTTAAATTAATTTTATCGCTTCGCTCTAAACAGTTCAATCACCACTGAGGCTACGACGAAATATAAATTATATACATTTAAAAGATTACTTCAGAAAAGATACAAGATTAAAAATAAACTCACAAAACTAAATCTATGTTTACAAGATTATTTGAAAATAGTGAACTCTTTTTTAAAAATCTTAATAGATTTATTTCACGAAACAATAATTTAGCAGAACTATTATTTTTAATATTATACTCTTTAGAACAAGTCTTTTTAGTTTATTTTACTTTAAAAGCACAAAAAAATTTAGAATATATTATTTCAATATTTATAATCATTTTTTTATTTACATTTGCCTTACAAAAGATCTGCTTAGAACTACGAACAAAATATTTAGAAGAAATATTGAATAATACAATCCTAGAAAAAAATCTAATAATCAATGAAACCCAAAATATCTATAAAACCAATGAAGAAATGAATGAAATTATAGAAGAATTATCAAAAGATTTAAATAAAATAACCCCTAATAAAATAAAAGAGGTGAAACCATGACTGAAACTGAATTATATACAAAATTAAAATCAATTCAAGAAAAAAATTCTAAATCTATGGAAAATATAGCTGAAAGTAATAGAAAAATCAATAAAAACTTAAAAACAATAATAGCAGTATTATGATTTTAATTACAAAATTAAAAACACTTTTATAAATCTCAAAACAATTCTTAAAACCATGCAAAAGCTCCTTTCCAAATCAAAATACCTTAATGGCATCCAATGCCCTAAACTATTATGGAACACAGTTAATGCAAAAGACAAACTCCCAGAAGTTTCAGAGTCCACACAGAAATTATTCGATCAAGGCCAAATCGTCGGCGAGTTCGCAAAGAAACTATTCCCTGAAGGCACCAATATCCCAGTCAAAGACTTCTCAAACAACTCAATCTTCTTCTCTTTTTTCATTTTATTATTAAACGCCTTTTTTATTTATTAACCTATCGCACTCCTAAAACAAACCATTTAATTCTCTGAACAAAACCCTCTTTTTCCGGCCCATTCATTTTCTGATTTGACGAAAAATCTGCTATGAAATACTCTCCATTCTTTTCTAGGATTGCAACATAATAATCCTCTTTCTGTATATAAGTAATATTAACTTCATTTTCATTCGCATAAAATGTATTATAACTCAGTCCTTCTGAAATCAAACTTGCGGTTTCAAATAAATCGTATAAGTTTGTATCTATGTCCACCCCAAAGTCTTCTAGGCTAAACTTTAATTCAGAGTCCTCTATGCTTGTGAACTGCATGGGCCACTCAGCAATTATTTCTATTTCTCCATCATTGATTTCTGTTTCAATCTTTAATTCCCCTTTTTCAATTGAATATTGATCCGGATTCAAACAATTTCTTTCCATTCTTTCTTTGATATACTCTGCAAGTTCCAATTCCATGGATTCAATAGTCACCCCATAAAAGCTCCCTTCATCAATGTTCCCACTTTGCGCTTCCAATAATCTTAATCCCTCTTGCCCATAACTTGTTAAGCAAATCCTTAGATTTTCCAGTTCTTCATTCTGCTGTTCTGAACTCCCTAAGGTTGTCAACGAAAAATTATTTGATAACACAAAGAATAATATAATCAAAACCAAAACCAAGATTCCTAAGACTACAAACAATGTTGCTTGCCCTTTCTTATGCACAATAGCTCGGTTTAGCCCCATTAGTTTCCCCCATTATCTTTTTGTAAGCATAATTAATACAATTATCTTCTAGTTCCTCAATATTCGGCAAACTCCAAACTCTATTTGTATGCTCATACTTCAATATTTTATTCTCAATGATTAATTCTGGAATTATTTTATCTGAGTCATACCTTGTGAAAAGGTATGGATACTCTTCGTTTAAAATTATTGACTGAATATCCTCTGCAGTTTCTATTATTTCATGATACCCAATTCTTGTCTTTGCTAATATTTCCTCTCGAGGTTCCAAATTTGAAATAGTAATTGTTTCTTCCGCAAAATTTAATTCGATTACATTATTTTCATCTAACGATTCTAAGATTGTAAACCCATCCTGCATCAAACTTTCTTTACCAGTAATAATAAATGTATTTCCTGTGTTATACACCTCACAATCATCTCCAGAATTCTTACAGATTGTAATCTTTTTATTATTGTTATTATTCAATGTTAAATTCAAAAAATCTAAATTGTAAGTATACTTTGAATTCTCATTTAATGTAATATTATAAAACCCATTCTCAGTCAACGCAGTTTTTACATAATCTTCTGTTGGATTTTCAAAACTTTCGTTGTAGATTCCTGTGTAAGATTGCTCCCCTAATTTAATTTCTGTGGTCTGATCCTGATTATAAATGTAAATGCTCGCATCATCGTATGCCTCGTAGTGATAATTTTGTATTTCGAACAGCGAACCTTGTTCTATTGTATCGCCTTCAGCTAACTCAAAATAAACTCTCTCTTGCATAAGCCCATTCTTATCAAACTGCACGACCCTGATTGCAGACTCATCAGACCCTGCTGTGAACTTGAAAATCTGATCATCAAATGTTGACAGAAAATACATCGTCGTCCCTGCTGAAACTCCAGTGATTACTGCTTCGTATATTCCACCATTACCAACGACAAGATTTGAGAATGTTCCCTCTGCTTCCCAATCTTCTGTTTTTAGAACTCCATTGAATTCTCCATCAAGTGCTTCATAAGTTTCAGTCGTTGTGGATAGGTCTAATTGTTCTTGAGAGTCTTCAACATCAGGATCTGCAGGTTGATAATAAGATGATTCTACGATAGGTGTTGATGGAAGTTCTTCTCCTAAATCTTCACCTAAATCTGTTCCCTCAGAAGTAATTTCTTCTTCTGCTGGTGCAATAACAACTGATGAAAACAAAATTAAAATAATCATCATTAAAAATATATTATTAAATACCAGCCCTCTTTTCACAAAGCATTTTAAGAGATTGAAATATTTAAATGTTTACTCCATTAATTTAGAACGAGGAACTTCTGTCCATTTCATTGTTCCATTGTACAAAAGAGCAATTTCCTCTTCTCCAGGCTCAGTTTTATTAATAAGATTATATTCAATCCAATAAGTCATATTTTTTTTAAGGGGTCTAATTCCCTCATCAGTTCCAGGAAACCCTTTCAAAGTATCAATTCTTCTTCCGTCTAAATACATTCCAAATGAAGATCCATTAAAACCCAATTCTGTAGCACCACTCCTACCACAAATATCAAAATACCCAAACACCAAAGGATCGCCATTAACACTTCTAGTTCCATTAAAATAATCCATCAATCGCAAGAAAACAATTTCATTTCTTCTTCTATCTTCTCCTTTTACATATTCTTTTGGACAGGTAGACGAAGCAATAATTACCCCATCAAAATCTTCATTCCCTTCTAATCTTTTAATATCCTCATACCTAAACCTTTGTGCTCTTCTAAGAATTTCTGATTGAACTTCGGATTCAGATAAATCCATATAATCAGTATCAGCAGTATCCTGTGCCTTCGCACCTGAACTTAGAGCCAATAATCCTACTAATCCTAATGCCTTTTTCATACCTTTTTAGAAGTAAAACTCTCTTAAAAATGTTTCTTTTTTCACTTTTGACCAGAAATGACAGATAGACGCCTACTCAGCCTGGCTGACGCTTGAAGCCTTTGGAGCGATAGCGACTTCCTTTATTCAAATTTTAGTATCCTCAATAATTATACTAATTAGTTGAATAAAAACAACAAAACTTTATGAAAGATTTTAGGTTTTATCGTCGGAAGTTTTATTAATTAGATATTCATTACTAAATTAGCTCAAAAGAGCAGGAGGATAAAAATGGCTTTACAAAAAATTTTAGGCCCTAGTACCGCTGGTTTAGCACAAAGAATCAGAACCCGATATGATGTTGATGATAAAAATGATGAATTAAAAATTCTAAAAACCAATTATGTAATGCCTTGCTCAACAAATCAATACTAATTTTTTTATTATTTTAAAATGAAAAAAACAATAATTCCCCTAAGTGCGCCTTATTCTTGCTATGTCAATCTTACAAATAAATGCAATCTTAGATGTTTGCATTGTCTCGGAGATTATGATTTAGAATTAGAAAAAGAATTAACTTTAGAAGAATGGAAAATAATTTTTAATCAATTAGTAAAGAATAATGTATTTTATATTAATCTCTCTGGAGGTGAGCCCACAATTTCTCCTTATTTTGAAAATATCCTGGATTATCTTTCTGAAATAGGGTTACATTTCATTCTTACTTCAAATGGAATATTTTCAAAAAAAATATGTAATGCAATTATTCGTAATAAAGATTATTTAATTGGCGTTAAGATTAGTTTAGATGGTTATAATGATTATAGTCACAATTTTATTCGTTTAACAAAAAATTCTAATTGTAATCCTTTTAAAATAACCATGAATAATATTCTTTATTTAAAAGAAAATAAAATTCCTCTAACCATTGCTACTGTGATTCATAAAGAAAATATTAAGGAATTTCATAAATTTATTAGTTTAATTAAAGAAATTAATCCCATTAGCTGGTTTATCTCTCCAATAATGCCCTCTGGAAGAGGGAATAATAATAATAAAATAAAAGAAGATTATTACTACTATGATAAGAATTTTTGGAATAATCTGGCTATAATGTGTCATAAAGAAAAAATTAATGTTCGGTTTGTAGATTTACCTTTTGATATGCATTCTAATGAAACCATTGATTATTATGAATGTGGTGCAACAATTACTTTCTGTGAAATTAATTCTGATGGCAAAATTTCACCATGTACCTTGTGTAGAACAATTATTCCTCCTGAATATTCTTTTTCTGATTCTTTAAAAAGCAATTCTTTAAAAGAAATCTGGAATGGAAAACAATTTCAAAATTTTAGACAACTAAAAAAAGTTGGTTGTGATGGCTGTAAGGCCTTCGATAAATGTGGTAAATGTGTTCCACAAAGTTTTAGATACTTTCAAAATGGTTATTCACCAACGCCATACTGTATCAGAAATTGTGATAACTTAAATTTAAAAAATAAAGATGATTATAAACAGATATTATCAAATCAAGGGATAAAACTATGAAAACATTTTCAAAGCACGTTAAATATAGGGTTGAGAATAAAGAAATTTTTATTTGTTTCTGTAAAGAATTATTGGATTTCAAGATAGATATAAAATATTTACCTTTAATTCAAAATATCCAACGTGGATTAAATACAGAAATTTTAGACAATAATGACAAAATTCTAATAGAAGAATTAAATCGTTTTGGTGGCCTGATTGAACTTCAAATAAAACCCATTCAAAAAAAAGATTACACTTCAATTTACAATTTCTTAACAAAACATCTCCATTTAGTTAGAACAAAAGAATTCCTTCTGGAAAAACTCAAACAATATCCCCATTATTTCAAAGGATTATATTTAGACCACGAATTAATTGGTGTTATTCAAGGATTCCCAAGAGAAGATTATATTCTGATTAGTGAAATTGCAATTGAACAACGATTTAGAAATCGTGGTTTTGGTCATTTATTAGTTAAAGAATTCGAAAAGGAAACCACAGAAAAAATCAAAGTTGGCGCTGAGAATAACGCTATCAATTTTTATAAATCTCTTAATTTTAAACCTTCAATATTCATGCAATTCAAAAAGAAAAATTTTAATCAAAATACTTTCAAAGATTACAAAATTCTTTACCAAAAAGAATATGATGAAATTATTGGTGTAGAGATAGAATTCAAAGAAATAAGCTTATATTCATTAGACAAATTAAAAAATCAATTTAAACCATATTCCATTCAATATTTATTCACAAAAACCCACAGACGCCTACTCAGCCTGGCTGACGCTTGAAGCCTTTGGAGCGATAGCGACTTCCTTTGATCAAACTTTAGTAAAGTTTGACTTTCATAATAAAGAAGAAACAATCAAAAGTTATAAGCGTTATTAAAATTTAGATAAATGCTTTATTATTTTTCTATCTACCTTAATTATAACATCTGTGAGCTTTCCCAACCTTTCAAAATCCATTTCTAACAATTTTTTATTTACCATCTTTTAATTCTAAGCTAAGCCTCCTTAAATATTTTTTTATTGTTTTTGAACGAACTTTAGGCTGTTTTTTAATAAAAACCTCAAATTCTGAGAGATTCCCTAATAAATTACTAGGAAAATCTTTAGAACTCTCCAAAATAAATTTTTTAATCTCACGTAATTCTTTCGGATTTTCTTTCTCACTTCTAATAGCAATTAATTTCAAAAAAAGTTCTGCTCTTTTTTTAGTTATACAAATTAACTTATTTCCTTCAAAAAACAATAATCCTTTTCCAACAATATAAGCTGTTCTTTTATTTCCTTCAACAAAAGGATGTTCTTCAGCAATTAATTTCATTAAATAAAGAGCAAAATCAATATTATCCCCTTTAGATTTTTGTAAAGCCCTATAGACAATAAAAAATAAGTCAGTACCTTGCCGTAATTCCTTAGGATCACTATTAATAGAAACTACACTATTATGCACCCTAATAATATAATCTCTAACCTTTTCAATAAACTCTTTTTCAGACTTCATAACTAAAACTTTCAAAAAATAGTTTCATAAAGTTAACTTAGAAAAAACCGAAAATCTTTCAGCCAAGCCTACTCCGTTTTTGTCCAAACTTTTTCTAAAAGTTTGTTTGGAGCGCAGCGACTTAAATTCTATTAAAAATCGAAAATCTTTCAACTTTTCCCTATTAACCTTTATTAAACCAACAACATCAAGTTAACCAACAGAAACCTTTATAAGTAAACAATTACTCATATAAGTAAAATGTTACTCAAAACAAAAATCATAGAAGAATTCCTTGGAGATTACACTGTTAATCTTACAGGCCGTTTTATTGCAAAAAATAAAAAATTAAATCAAAAAACAGTAGCAAATTATTTATTATTTTTGGAGAAAGAAGGAATTATGAAAAGCAAGATGCAAGGAAAGAACAAAAATTACTCTCTTAATTTAGAAAACAAAGAAATAACTAAGAATTTCATATTAGCAACTGAACATCTTAGGACTATGGAATTTTATAAAAAACATTTAATCATAAAAGAAGTTTGCGAGAAAATAATTCCAAACATTAAAGGCAGTGCTCTGATATTTGGGAGTTATGCAAAAGGCATTCAAAAGAAAGATTCAGACTTAGACATATTAATTATTGGAAAATATAATGAAGAACAGATAGAAAAGATTGGCAAAGCATACAATTTAGAAATTAACCTCAAAATATATCCAAAAATAGAGAAAGATATTCTCATTACAGAAGCAATAAAGAATCATATATTCATAAGGGATCAAGAATCAATAGTAGGAGGTTTTATTGATGGCTGATATTGATTGGTGTAAACAACAAAGAAATGGAATTGAACTTGTTGAGCCTAATGATAACCTAGCCAAAGCTTACATAAAGAAGGCTGAAGATTCATTAAGTGCTTCATTGAATTTAGATAACAACAAAGATTGGAAAATTTCTTCATTATATTATACAATGTATTTTAGTGTTTATGCTGTTCTCTTAAAAATGGGAATAAAATGTGAAATACATTCTTGCACTATCGCTTTTGCAGAGCACATACTTAAAGATTATTTCAAACCAGAAGAAATAGAAATACTAAAGAAATCAATGAAAGCAAGAATTGATGTACAATATTATACCGACCGTAATATTTCAGATTCTCTATATCAAAAAATGATAAAAAATGCACCAATCTTTATTGCAAGATGTAAAGATATAATTACAAGATTCACAGAACAAGATATTTCCAGAATCAGGAAAAACTTTTAATAAGCCTCGCCGGCGACTGAGGCGCTTAAGCCGAAGGCTTCCTTTGATGAAACTTTAGTAAAGTTTCACTTCAGCATTTTCTCAAAAAACTTCTTCAAAGACTTAACCTCAGGACACTTCAGATTCAATTTATAAAAATGAATATTTTTAATCATCTCCACTTCTTGAATAAAATTCTTCCCCAATAAAAACCTAAGAACCTCATAGGCCCTTTGCCTATTAACATGAATAGCACTAACAATATCATTGAATGTAAACATTTTATCCTTAATTCTAAAAAGATATTCCATAATTTTAATCTCAGGACTATTTCCTAAAAATTCACAAAATAACGTATGAGTTTTAGTTTTCATATATTTATCTTGATTTTAATAGGAATCTTATATATTTAAACCTGTTGTTCCAAAATGAAACAAGCCTAGTTCCAAAAAGAGAAAACTATTTAAATATTCAAAGAACTCAAAAACCTCCAGTGAGATTAGGCAAGAAATTAGGGCTAGCCGTACTAGCTTTCTTAAGTTTATATGACACAAATTCTAAAGCAAAATTTGATATTGAACCCCAAGTTCAAACTCAAAATTTAAATGAAATAATTAAAGAATACTCTTCATCAACACCATTAACAATAGAAGAACAAGCTCAAAGATTAAACGAACTTCATAGTTATGGAATCACAGCCGAAGACTTAATCCTATACACCAGAGCAATATTCACAGAAGCTGGCAGTGATTCAAAAGCAAAAACTCCCGAAAAATTAAAAACGGGTTGGGAAGCAGTTGCACAAGTAATTTTAAATAGATATTTGTTGGATAAGAATAATAAAACAAAATTATTTTCAACAGAAACAACACTTGAAGGTATAATAAACGCCCCAAATCAATTCCATGGAGTAAGAGATAATCCAGGATTATTCAGAAAAAAAACCTTTAAAAATAAAGATAAATACCGAGTATTTACAAGTTCAACAAACGAAAAAAAACTTACAGAAATCTATCAAGTAGTAATCGAAGTTTTAGAACAAAAAACTCAAGATATTACCCAGGGATCATTATATTTCCACACAGACTGGGTTAAGAACGGAAGAAAAGCAGGTCAAAAACCATTTTCATTGAATGGCAAAAGATGTGTAATTAAAGAATCAATCCAATACAACACCCATTTATTCTTTAGTACAACTTGTCCTATAGAACCTACAGGATATATTGTTCAGAAGGAGGATTCTAAAAAAAAATATTTTAATTAATTTTTTATTTTCTTTTTTTTGTTTTTTCATAATGTTCAATCAATTCCAATAATATCTGATTAAAAGTATGTTTTCTAACAAAATCTAAACTCTCAAGTTTTAGTTTAGTAGAATCATCAATACGTAAGGTTGTAGACTTTGTAGACATTATCTACTTTGTATACTAAATACTATTTAAAACTTTTCTTTAATCTTCATTCCAAAAAGATTTAAATAACCCAATAACTTAAAAACAACCATGAACCAAAAAAGTTTTGGAATTTTATTAATTATATTAGGATTAATAATAATTGCAACTGTATTCTTTGCAAAATTAAAAGAAGATGCTTACTTAGAAAAAATAATAGCAAACAACGACGATAGTTGTTATCTTGATGATGGTACTTGTTTACATGATGAAAGAGATTTCACAGCCTATTACTTAGGTGGAATTGCTTCAGCAATATTAATCATCATAGGAGTATACTTCATAACTTCGAATAAGAATCAACTATTACTATTAAAACAACATAAAGAAGTTTCAGAAGCACTAAAAGAAGCCAAAGATACAGACACCTTCAAAGCATACTTAGCAGGATTCAATGATGAAGAACAAATAGTCCTAAAAGCAATAAAAGAAAATGATGGAATCCAGCAATCAACATTAAGATACAAAACAGGAATGTCAAAAACAGCCCTATCATTATTACTAAAACAATTCGAAACAAAAGGCATAATCACAAAAGAATCCTACAAAAAAACTAATAAGATCCACTTAAGGAAAAAATTCTGAATTAAACAGTCTGGGACGAGAATTCTTGAGATATAGACTATTTCAACCCCAAAAATACCATGAAACGTTTAAAATAGGTATAAGTAATTTCTTCTACAAATGAAAGAACTCACCCTAAAGGTAAAAATGCATTGTAAAAGTTGTGAGATAATTATAACTGATATACTCACAGACGCAGGCATAGATATATTAGAAATCTCTGCAACCAAAAATCTAATTAAATTAAGATTTGATGAAAACAAAATCAACGAATCAGAAATAAAAGCAATCATAGAAAAAGAGGGGTATAAAGTAAAATGAACAAATGGATATTTATTGGATTGGGAATTATTATAATTTCAGTAATAGGAATTTTATCTTTAGGAAATGGTTCTTCAACAGGCGATACAGTCTTAGAAGATTCACAACAAATTAGTTTGAGCTATGGAAATGGAAATTACATTCTCAGCGAAAACACAGTTAACGCAGGCGAACCAGTCACGATCACAGTCGATACAAACACAGTCAGAGGCTGTTACAAAAGTATAGTAATCCCACAATTAGGTATTAGTAAATATGTCAGTGCAAATAACAATCAAATAACATTCACACCAACAGAACCAGGAGTTTATACAATTAGATGTAGTATGGGCATGGCAACAACCAAATTAACAGTAGTATAAAATGAAAAAAACTTATACAATAAAAGGAATGCATTGCAACTCTTGTAGTAATCTTATTGAGAATAAATTCAAAGATAAAGTAAATAGTATCTCAGTAAATTACGCACACGAAAAAGCAGAGATAGATTTTAATGAAGAAAATATTAGTGAAGCTGAAATCAAAAAAACAATAAAAGAATTAGGTTATGAAATCAAAGATTACAAAAAAAATAAATTCACTACAAAGAATTATATAATTACAGGAGCAGCAATAATTGGATTTCTAGCAATAATATTCTTATTAAAATATATTAGTCTACCAACATTACAAATTCCAGATATAGGCGAAAATGTAAGTTTATTATTACTATTTTTAGCAGGAATATTAACAGGATTTCATTGCATCTCAATGTGCGGTGGCTTTGTTTTATCATACACGACTAAGAATGCAATTAAAGGATACAACGGATTTAACCAACATTTAATTTATGGTGGAGCAAAAGTATTATCTTATGCTTTCATAGGAGGAATATTTGGTTTAATCGGCGGAATAATTGCATTCAGTATTCAGTTAAGAGGAATAGTTGCAATCCTTGCAGGTATATTCATGATCTTCTACGCATTAAATATGTTCGGAATAAAATTCTTCAGAAAATTCCAATTCAATCCAAAATTTTTAACAAAAACTTCATCAAATATTTCATCAAAAGCTAAAGGTCCATATATTACACCATTCATCACAGGATTATTGAATGGATTATTCATAGCCTGTGGTCCACTTCAAGCAATGTACTTGTATGCAACAGGAACAGGAAACTTTTTCTCAGGT
>Ga0209541_10013830_pt1 | contig 12271 bp, 16 predicted proteins | sample RifCSPlowO2_01_FD_184027 | JGI IMG/M metagenome (GOLD analysis project Ga0209541, IMG submission 184027) | Groundwater microbial communities from Rifle, Colorado - Rifle CSP2_plank lowO2_0.1 (SPAdes) (version 2) | ecosystem: Environmental > Aquatic > Deep subsurface > Groundwater | place...
AATTCTGTTCTGAGCAGAAAATCTGCCATTCTTTTTGACTATGCTTTTTATATGTGGATTGATTTGGCTTGAAACCAACATTAGATTCTAGGAATTTAGAGGATTCTAAGAGCAAAGCAGCTAATCCGGCTTTTTTTTCTACTGCTTCCCGCATCAAGCTTTCTACAATATTCTCATTTATTTCTTCGTTCATGTTGTAACTTAAAAATAAAACCAGACTTAGCAAAAGATGAAGTGTCAGGAAGTAAAGAATCTAGCGAAGATGTCATTTTTATACCTATTAGAATCCAGGATAATCAGCAATCTTCTTTATTTCGTTAATTAATCTATTTCTATTTATTTCATCAGTTCTTATAATAACAATAAAACTATCTTTTCCATAAAAAATATCTAAGTCAAATTCATTATTCTTTACATTATCTTGTACATCAATTAAATCATTAATATCTTGAGATTCTTCACTATGTTCGTACAGGATGCCTAATTTATCTAGATCCAAATTTTCTAAAAAAGTTGGAAATAAAGAAAAAAAGGAATTATCTTTTTTAAATACAAAATAGTTCCTATTGTCTTTATTTCCTAATCCAATAAGTTTTAATTTATTCATTTTTCCCAAGGCATTCTAAATGGTTCGTATCCAGGTATTTTTATAGATGTATGTCCACCATACAAATTATCATATCTGTCTATTCTAAAAGTATCATGTACATCACCACCTAATCCAGTCTGGTTGCCATACGGGACAACAACAGGATTTATTGGACTTGATGGAAGACGGGGAATCTGCCCAATATTTCCTCCAAACATCTGGTCCATCACATCGGGAGTTTGCCTACCATTGGGGCAGTTACAGAACGGATTCCACTGGCAGTACATTGCTGCAGGGCCAACCTGCATATCCAAAGTCTGATATGCTCTTTCTTGAAGTCGAACCGGAACAGAGACCAGCATTTGCTCTAAGACTTGTGTTGACATGTTGGTTTGCCCTCCTTTTGGTTTTAACTTAACCCAATTAACCCCCCTTTAGCAGAGTAAGGGGGCATATAATAAATAATTTATCCTAATAGTTTATATAAATTGTATGATTTACCCTGAGCAATTTCTATGATCTGGAGGAATCGACTGAAGTTAATAAACTGTTCTTTTTAATGAGATAACTAAATCAGGAAATACCTGCGTAAAAGAATGCTGCTCTTGTCTCAGATGTATTCAATAACGGAGAGCTTGACAAGAAAGATGTCTTCCTCATAGCAGATGCGTATTCCAAGGGAGATATCAACCAGCAGGGGCTTCGCGAGATCATAACAGAATTTGAGGAGAAGAGCCCTGAAGTTGAGATACTGGCTTTGAGAAAACTTACCGCAAGCACTGTGAATGGGTGGGAAGAGTATAGGCATGATCCTTAATCCAGATCCAACATCCTCTTAAGAATCACATTAATATCTTTTAAAGCACCCTCTTCCAAAACTCCAATTTTCCTCTTTATTCTTTTCCTATCTATGGCCCTTATCTGAAATACCAATGCTATAGAAGTTGTGTCCAATCCATTCTTTTTTGATGGGCTAATATCAACAGTGTATGGAAACCGCAAAGCCTGCACATTAGAGGTAAGCGGGATGATTATGGCTATATTGGTTGCCTGAGCTAAAATGATTGCTGGTCGGGTTCCTGTTTGCTCATGCCCATCTACTGCAGGAATCTCAACTGACCAGATTTCTCCCTTTTTCATAATGATTTCTCAAAATTCAATAAGGCTTCGTCACTTAATTGGTCCCATGCCTTCATCTCTTTTCTCAGATCAAGATGCCTGCTTATGGAATCCAGATAAACGAGGATAGCCCTATCTACGAGTTCCTGCTTTTTTATGCCCAACAATCGAGATACTTCCTTCACTCTTACAGATGTTTCTTTAGGTACCTCTATCTCCATAGGCACCCAGGATACGCCCCTCTATTTATATTTAACTGAACGCTCGGCTGTGAAAATCCCGCTTCGCAGCTGCCGCCAGTACTCAAAAATGCTTTTTCATTTTTGGTCGCTCCTTCGGAGCAGCTCGGCTTGTGCTGCCCCTCTGCATGTATCGTTGAACCCCCGTAAGGGACGACCCCTTCAACTCAGCTCATACTACTCCTTAAGAGCCTCGCAAAAGGGCAGCAACCGGGATTCTCAGCAAGCCCCACCCAGCAAGACCTTCTTGTATTTATCGAAGACTTCCAGGCTAGGAATCCCGAAGATACAGAAACCATGGCATTTCTCCAGAGCTTGAGGACAAGCAGTGTTGAGGGTTGGGAAGCGTATAGGTAAGATTCACATACCTGCTTCTTCTTAAAGCAAATGTATATAAACCGTAGCTTCTTTTAGTAGTTCGCTATGGAAACGATAACCTTAAAGAAGATTCATGAAGACTTGGATTTTATAAAGAAAGAGATTCTTACGATAAAGGGTTGGCTTAATGACGATGCAAAGCTATCCCCTTCTGAAAGGGGATTAGTGGACGAAACGATAAGGAAGGCTAGAAAAGGGGACTTTACAGATATGATCACATTAGAGGATCTCAAGAAGAAAATGGGGGTATAGATGCCTTCTTCTCTCAGGTTAGAAAAGCCTGCGAGCAAATTCATAGAAAAGATTAAAGATAAAACATTGGCCAGAAGGCTGTTAGGAAAAATAGAGAAACTCAAAGAAAATCCTTTTCCTTCTGATGCCGTAAGAGTTGAAGAATACAAAGAAGATAAAGTATTTAGAGTCAGAGCAGGAGATTATCGGATACTGTATTATGTAGATGCTTCTCAGGCTCTTATAGTAATTATAAGAATTGATAAGAGATCAAGAGCTTATTAATCCAAATACATGAAAAGAAGGTACAAAGCCTTCTGCAGAGCAGGTCTACTTTGTTGATGATGATGTGAAGAATAAAGTGCTGAACAATCCTCCGTTTGCGAGGCTTCCGTTAGTTGTTGATTCTCTTTCTTCTAATACTGACAACAATATGTGTATCGTCAGGAAAGGAAAGATCTTGGATCAGGTCAATATCGGAGACCTAAACATTGGATATCCTGACTATCTCTGCTACACCTCTGAGTTTGGTGTGATTGATGTTTTGCTCCGGGGCACAGGAAAAGGGATAAATATCATGCCTAGAAGAGGCGGCGCATGGCTTGCAAGAGCATCCGTGCCTTCCCCCCCCCGCTTCACAGCTCATCTTGGAGGATCCTAATGGGACTGCTACACCTCCCTGCAGAAAAACCTCTCAACCATCCTTCCGCCCTTGACCTTGACCTTTCTCAACTCGCAGATATACCTTCTATCATTATGCTTAATCACGAGGCGCAGGAGGCATTCCATCTTTTTCGGGGTAATCCGAGGGATTATAAAAAAGGCGGTTTAATGGTATCATAAGAAACATAAGCAGTTAAGAATGCCTTTAATGGGCTAATAAGAAAATTTCTTCAGTGATTCCTTAAATTCCTTCAGCTCTTTTTTCAGCACATCTGCAACAAAATCCTTCATGGTCACCTTATTCATGATACAGTAAACCCTCGCCAGATCTACGGCATCCTCGTGGGTGGTTATTGTGGATAGTTTTACCATTTTATTACTCTTAAGTAGAGTTAAAGTACGATTTATATACATTTCCCTAATAAAATATATAAAATATATAGGGTATATAGAATAGGATATCATGTACCGAGCCTTCTGAATCGGCAGGACTCTGGCGCAGGCTGCGGCAGATTAGCCAATCCCGGATTTAACCTGTGCAATCTTCTTTACCAAAGTGGATTAAGCTGCACTCCCCACTGGACAACCTCGGAGGAGCTATTTAAATGAAGTTCTTCCTAATAAGCAGCATTGAGTCGCTGGAGCTCAAAGGTTCCAGCACTCAGGAGGCAACACCATGGACCCAAATGACGTCAGTCTTGAAACAATCCGGAAGCTCTTTGAGCGGCAAATTCAATATATCACCCAGAAGTCTGCTGATGTATTTGACTTTCAGTTCAGCGATAGGTGGATATGAGGCAATAAGTGGGCTGCCGCTTGAGCCTCGCAAGTCTGGCCTCATTTTCACCCGAGCCATGCAATCTGTATACTGAACTTCCCAAGTGCTTTTTGCAAAGGCTTTGTCGGGGTGCCGCCGACTCGTCTCTGGATGTTTTCAGAGAAGCGCGGCACCTTCCCGAGGGAGCGTCCCCTTCCGCTGCTCATCTTTGCGTGATTGAGTCTCGCAAAATTGGCGGCACCCTTCCCTTTGCAAAAAGCGGAAGGTAATAACTTTACTCAACACAATCGAAACGCTTTTAAACCTGAAACCTAGGGAGAGTGCGAGGGGTGATGCTTATTTCAAGGATTCAGGCGCTCAAGGCTGTTGCCAATGCCATTTTTGCTGTAGGCATGATATCGTTCGTCTACGGGTTTCTTGGGGAGCAATGGCTTGTCCTTGGCCTGGGATTGGCAGTTTCCTTCTTCTCTCTCTATTTCCTGCATTACGTCCTTATACATTATGGTGACAATACAGCAGAAATGGTAATCCAGAAAGAGCGGCCAGAATCTCGGATTCCGGCTAAGCCGCTGTCTCCAAACCAGATCATGACTGTCTATGACAGTATTTTAGAGGCAATTCGAACAAAGCCAGCGCAAGAAAAAGAGCTTTCGGAGAAGACTGGGCTGCAGGCCGAGCAGCTCGATGCAGCGCTTGGAGTCCTCAAGGAGCAGGGCCTCATTGATATCAGCTATTCTCCATTTGGCGCAACCATAAGGCGGGGCAAGTAAACGCACCATGGCAATCCTCGAAACCTACAAAGTAACGGCAGATTCTGTGCCTGCAACTATCAGCATCGTCTCTGTAAGCCTCCAGCTTGTCCCGCAGTACGAGATCATCATGCCTGAGCTTGACAAGGGGACTGAGGCGCTGCTTAACCACCTTTCTGAGGAGCTTAGCCCAAAGATTCCGCTGATGGGCAGCATGCAAAAGGAGACGTTTCTGAAGGAAGCTATGGAAGCACTTACAAGGAGGCTTCCTGGCCAGAAGGAATCAGAGATCAAGATTCTGGCAGGAATGCTTCTGCACAGGATGCTCGGGCTCGGGTTCCTTGAGATCCTGATGAAAGATAACTGGCTTGAGGAGATCAGCATCAATGGCTCAAAGCAGCCGATCTCTGTCTACCATAAGAAGTACGGCTGGTGCAAGACAACCAAGACATTTGGTTCAGAAGAGGAAATATACAATATTGCCAGCCAGATCGGAAGAAAAGCAGGCAGAGAGATCAATTCCCTTCAGCCTATCATGGATGCGCATCTCGAAACAGGCGACCGGGTTGCTGCAACACTCTTCCCTGTTTCACAGGAAAACACAATTACAATACGGAGGTTTGCGAGGAACCCCTGGACCCCTGTCCACTTCATAGAGGCAAAGACGCTTTCTCCAGAGATTGCCAGCCTGCTTTGGCAGGCGATGCAGTATGAGCTGAATATCCTGATTGCAGGCGGAACTGCATCTGGCAAGACCTCGATGCTTAACTCCATCTGCAGTTTCCTGCCTGCGTCCCAGAGGATTATCAGCATTGAGGACACCCGGGAGATCAGGCTTCCAAATGAGCTGGTTTGGAACTGGATTCCCCTCTCCAGCAGGAACAGGAACCCTGAAGGGATGGGAGAGGTGACGATGCTGGACCTGATGGTTGCGTCTCTGAGGATGAGGCCTGACAGGATTATTGTGGGAGAGATACGCAGAAAGCGCCAGGCAGAGTCGCTGTTTGAGGCAATGCACACCGGCCATAGCGTCTATGCTACAATGCATGCAGACACTGCAGAGCAGGTCAGGCGCAGGCTGACTGAGCCCCCTATGGCTATCCCTTCAGCAGAGCTTGAAGCGCTCCACCTTGTTGTCGTGCAATACCGTGACAGGAGGAAAGGGGTGAGGAGAGTACTTGAAGTCGCGGAGGTCCTGGGGAATGAGGGCAAGATCGAGCTTAACCACCTCTACAGATGGCGCGCCAGGGGCGATTCCTTTGAGAAGGTGAATGAGAGCATCAGGATCCAGGAGGAGCTGAACCTCCATACCGGGATGACGCCAAAAGAGATTGAAGAAGACCGAAGACAGAAACAAGTCATTCTCCAGTGGATGGCTGCCAACAATGTCAAGGAGATCGATGATGTCGGAAGGCTTATGCGCATCTATTACAAGGATCCGCTGAGCATATACCAGGCAGCAGAGAAGAAAAAGAAAATCAAGGATATCCTATGATGTTCATTCTTCCAAAAAAGATTGATGCTAGCCTTTCAAAGCCCTTCAGGCCGCTTGCCGCGAAGATGAGCCAGCTCATCCCGTATTTCAGGGAAGATGTAGAGGGTGATGAGGTTGAGTTTCTCGCGTCTAGCCTGCTGCATGGCGCACTCTATGGCCTTCTTTTTTTCCTCATATTCTTGCCGACAAAAAAGCCCCTGTTGCAGCTTGCCGGTTTTGCATTGATCATTTCCGCTGTATTGCTTGCGGCAATGCTGATCTCCCCCAAGATCCAGGCGGGCAAGAAGGCTGAGCAGATTGAAAAGCACCTTATCTTCGGCCTGAAGGACCTCACATTGCAGGTCAGTTCTGGAATTCCGCTCTTCACAGCAGTACAAAATATCAGCCAGTCTGGCTATGGCCAGGCCTCAAAAGAGTTTGAAGCAATCACTCGGCATGTTAACGCAGGCCTGCCTCTTGAAAAGGCGCTCGAGAAGCAGGGAGCCCAGTCAAGGTCAGCGTTTCTGAGAAAGACCATCTGGCAGCTTGTGAGCACGATCAAAGCCGGGGCGAGCATTGAGGGATCCCTGAAATCGATTATTAAAGAGCTCACCCAGGACCAAAAAAGGAAAATACAGGATTATGGAAGGGAATTAAGCCTCTGGTCTCTGCTGTATATGCTCTTTGCAGTTGCAATTCCAAGCATTGGAGCGACGCTGCTCGTTATCCTTTCAGGATTTGCCGGCTATGGAATGTCAGAATCGGCATTCATTGTTTTCCTTGCAGCCACATTCATCATCCAGATTGTCCTGATCGGTTTTGTCAAGTCACGGAGGCCTGTAGTAACGATATGAAAGGATACAGTATAAGATTCTACCGGAGTTTAGGCGGCATGATCCCTGAAGGCATCAGAAAGGCAACTGCAACGAAGCTTCGCTATGCAGGCAAAGCGACATCGCCTGAGCAGTATCTTGGAGGATGGATAACTACGGCCTTGGCTGCAGGGCTTGCGGCATTCGCCATTGTTCGCCTTCTGCATCAGCCGTATGCAGGTATCGCTGCTGCTTTCGTGTTTCTATTTGCCCAGTTCATGGCGTATCTCCTGCTCTATTTTAAGATAGAATCACGAAGGAAACAGGTTGAGCGTGTTTTGCCGGATTGCATACAAATGATTGCATCAAACCTCCGCTCCGGAATGACACCATTCCAGGCGCTGCGAGCTTCCAACAGAACCGAGTTTGGAATACTAAAAGAGGAGATTGAACAGGCGATAGAGCGCAGCCTTGGAACTGAGTCCTTTGAGGAAAGCCTGCTGAGCATCAGGAATCATGTGAAGTCTGAAATGCTTGACCGGGCGCTGCGGCTCTTCACTACGGCAATGCGATCTGGAGCCCATCTTGCTGATCTCCTGGAGAATCTTAGCCAGGACCTCTCTGAGCTGCAGATGCTCAAAAAGGATTTGGTGACAACAACAAAGACCTATACTATGTTCATCCTCTTCACCGTCATTGTAGGAGCACCGATGCTCTTGGCAGTTTCCATCCGCTTTGTAGGGATCATGGCGGATATGCAGCAGCGAAGCGACATATTTGGAAGCATAGCCATCACTCCTGAATTCCTTACAATGGCATCTGTCATCCTGCTTGTCGTTACCTCCCTTCTTTCTGCATCCCTGATCGGGGTCATCAAGGAAGGAAAAGTCCTGTCAGGGCTGCTCTATTTTCCATTCATTGCTGGTGCCTGCCTTGCCATGTTTGCCGCATTTCGGGCTGGAGTCGGCGCAGTGAGTTGACTGGGATCCGATCTTCCAGGGCTTGCTCCAGGGTGTGTTTCACTGTTCTTTTCATATTCCGGCTCCGGTGAAAATCTTGCTTCGCAGCTGCCGCGGAGTTCGCAATGGCTGAAAAATCCTTCACCAAATCGACATTCGCCCCGTAAGGGGCATCCCCCCGAGGTCGAGGTTATTGTTCTTGCCCTGTTGCTCACAAAGGGCGGCAGCATTGATTTTCACCGGAGCCAATATTCCAATAAGAATTTTTACGATGAAAAAACAGTAATCAATATATATCCCCTCCATTCACCTAATCCGTATGGAGCTCCACGACATCAAACAGCTGAGAAGGAAGTTTGAACTTACCCAGACAGGGCTGGCCAAGCTGGCAGGGGTCAGCCAGAGCCTCATCGCCAAGATTGAGTCCGGCAAGATCGATCCGACATACTCGAATGCAAAGAAAATCTTTGAGAGCCTGAGTTCCATTCAGAACAGAAAGGAGCTTAAGGCGCAAGACGTTATGAACAGGAAGGTGGTTGCAATCGATCCTGAAAGCCCGATCAAGGCTGCAACAAACAAGATGAAGAGATATGGAATATCGCAGCTTGTCGTGACAGAGCATGAGAAGCCAGTTGGGATCATATCTGAATCCATAATTCTTGACAGCCTTCTTACAGGCAAAGGAAAAACTGTGCGTGAGGTTATGAGCGATTGCCCTCCTCTGGTTCCTGCATCAGCAGGAGTCAGCGCATTCTCACATCTGCTCAGATATTATCCCCTGATTATTGTGATGGAAAAAGGCAGGGTTCAGGGAGTCATCACAAAGGCTGACCTCATCACAAAGGTGCATGTGTAGCCTAGAAATGGATAGAATTGGGCAGCGTTCAAAATCTATCGGTTTGCATCTAGGAATATTGGCCCGAGAATGATGAAGGGGGCACTACATCCCCAAACTCCCTCTTGGCTTCGAGAAGCCTCTTTCTCTGCTGATCCAGATGCTGGTGGAAGAGCTGCGGAAGATTCTCCTCAGCGTAGGCTACCTCAATCCTTGCGATCCTTTCAAGCAGCTTAGAAATCCGGATCGAGAACTGATGCTCATACTCCTTATGCGTGTACTCTTTCTTAAAGATATCCCTAAAGAGAGTATGGAGATCTTCATACTTTGGAATAAACCCAACAGGCGTTGCCAGGGCATCATACTCTCCGTGGACCCTGCCCTCCATCCACATCAGCCAGACCTTCTTATCGGTTTTCTCATTGAGGAAGTTTCCATCCTTCTGGAGGAAGTAATTTGTCGCAAAGATTAAGGGAGGGGCATCAAGCCTCTCGCCAAATTCAAGGTGATTCCTGATATATACTCCAAGGGGAACTGTCAGAAACTCAATGTTTGACATCGGGTTGTGCTTCCGTGTCCCTTCTTTCTCAGATGTTCCTGCAGCTGTCTCGGATTCCAGGCAGGCTCCTATAAACACTCCGTGGGGCCAGCTCAGGCTCTGCAGCACCGGAACAGAGGTGTCGGTATCCCTTCCTCCGTAGATGAACGCAGAGACAGGCACTCCATTAGGGGCATCTCTGTGCGGGTCTGCATTTCCAAGCTCGCTGATCCTGATTGTATAACGGGCGTTCTTATGGCTAAAGGAGATCTCCTTGCCTGCTGCATCCTTCTTTCCTTTTTGCCATTCCCCGGAGAAATTCACTCCCTGATTTGGGGGCTCTTTTCCCATGCCTAACCAATACGGATGCTTATCAGCAATCAGGATGTTTGAAAAAATCAGCTCACGCGGGGTTGTCAATGCAGCGTAGATCAGGGGATCATCCGTAGGATTAATGTCTGCGATAATCCCAAAGATTCCCTGCTCCACATTGACTGCCGTTGCTCTTCCTGATTCGTCCGGCCGGATATAGGCAATGTCATCTCCTATAATGCTCTGGCCCGGGACCATGGCTGTGCTGGTCTTGCCGCAGGCAGTCGGATATGCCCCTGTGAAATAGGTAACCCTTTTTTTCCCTGGAGGATGCACGCCCATCAGGAACATGTGCTCGCAGAGCCAATCCTCCTTATTTGCCTTGCTGATCGCCAGCCGGAGCGCCAGCTTCTTAAGGCCTACGCTGTTCCCTGCATACTGGGTGTTAATGGCAAACACACGCTCCTCTTCCAGGTCCATATAGACCCTGCGCTGGCCCACATTCTTTGAGACCTTTCGATCATCAAGTTCACCAGCAGCGTGCACAAAATGAAAGAAGCTGCTTGAGCCATTCAGATTCTTGAACTGGCCATATCCCTGGCGGTATAAAATATCTTCTGCGTGAACCACATAAGCAGAGTCTGTAATCTGAAGCGCCGGGATTGAGAATTGCGAATTTACCGGGCCAAGGCAGTAGAACTTGACGAACATCTCCTTGCCTTTCATGATTCCATCGAGGAGGCGCATAACCTCTTTCAATCCTGTATCGCGCTCAAGGGTCTCAATAGACTTGCTGAGCTGCTTTCCCTTGGGAAGCAGCACCCTTGTGTTCACCAGATCCCTTCCCTGATCCTGGATTCCGTCAAAATGCACAGTATGGCCGCGGATCCTAAGAGAATCTTCCTCCTGGGTCTCCAAAGCTTTCTTTCTTATGTACGCAAGATCTTCTGCAGAGTCTGTGAGAACAGCCACTTTGCTGGGCTTGCATAGGCTGATGTAGTCCTCAACGATTTTAACTGCGTGAGGATTATTAAGGGCCTCAAGCTTTTTCCGGCTTTGTGTGTCAAGTGTATCCATCTTATTGCTCCTTGCATGCCTTATAGATGTTCTCGAACAGCTGGGGGATATCACTCTCAGGGACGCTTGAATAGGCGATCCTCAGCATGTTTCCGATTGAAATGACGCCAGTATCATATGCCTCCAGCAGCCTTTTGCGCACAGGCTCAGCGTCGTGCTTCAGCTCGATGCACATGAAATAGCCAGAGTTGAAAGGCAGGGCTTTAAAATAGCGCAGGTATTTTGGATCAGACAGCGATTGGCGCACTTTCTCAAACCTCGATTTCAGGATGGAGTATTTCTGGCTTTTCTCTGCAGCATAGGAGCGTGAAGTGAATGCTTTAAGCACAAGGCTCTGGGAGATGTGGGGCGCATTGCTTATGGTTCCGCGAACAGCGCCGGCAGTCTTTGCCTCAAGTGCTGCGCACACCCCTTCTGTGATTCCCCTGCAAGCAAAAGTGATAAAGCCGACACGAAATCCCCAGGCATACTCTTCTTTAGTCACACCATCCAGCTTCATGGCAAGGACACGCTCATGAAGTGTTGCAAGCTGGGCAAAAAGCGATTCCTCATACACTCCATCCTCATAGACGAGCCCGAAATACGCATCATCGCATATCACCAAGGTGTCATTGCCCTTTTCAGCATGCTCTTTAATTGCAGCAATAATCTCCCTGGCCTCAGCCTGAGTGACGGTATAGCCGGAGGGGTTATTAGGAAAATTCAGGAGTATGGTGGTCTTCCCTTTCACAGATCCCAGCTTTTTTCTGAATGCGCCAACATTGAATCCCTCTTTGGCAAAGGTGTCGAAAAAGTCAAGCACTCCTCCAAAGCCATTCTCAAAGATAAGGCGATAGTTTCCCCAAAACTTGTCTGTAAGGATGATATGATCGCCTGGACCAACAAATAAGTAGCCAGCCAAGGTCAACCCATGAGTAACAGCGCATGTGACAACAGGAACGCTTGTCCTTCCCTTAAGTGAAGGGTTCTTCTGCCTGATCTTCTCGAGCCAAAGGGTTCTGAGCTCCGGCTTGCCATAGCTGGGCGCGTAGGAGAAAGCCTCAGAGGGGTTCAGAGAAAGCTGCTTTTCTATTGAGCCAAGCCGCATCGGTGTTCCGTCATCTTCGATTGCTGCGCCTATGGTCGCGTTGATGCCTTTTCCCTTTGCTTCGGCAGTCTGCGCAAGAATCCCTTTCTTAGGGTAGTAGATTCCCTTTCCTCTCTCAGAAAGGAGACGATAGATAGCAGGAGAATCCTTTTGAAGTACGGCGTTAAGCTCCTCAGCCTGCGGGTTCATTAAAAAAAGAGTGGAATTGGTATGGTTTTTAAAGCTATGGTTTTGATTCCGGGGTGTCTTATCCCGAAACTATTTCCCTACGGTGAGTTACATTGGAGCATGAAACTCACCAGAGGGAAGCTTATGGAGACCATAAGGCGCAAGAATGATGGCTGGACAACCTATCAAGCGAGGAAAATAGCCCGTGTTAGTATTAGGCGAGTGAACCAAGTTTACTCTGAGTACTTGGAAACCGGAAAGGT
>Ga0209541_10013831_pt1 | contig 12270 bp, 12 predicted proteins | sample RifCSPlowO2_01_FD_184027 | JGI IMG/M metagenome (GOLD analysis project Ga0209541, IMG submission 184027) | Groundwater microbial communities from Rifle, Colorado - Rifle CSP2_plank lowO2_0.1 (SPAdes) (version 2) | ecosystem: Environmental > Aquatic > Deep subsurface > Groundwater | place...
TAAAGAAGCAGTTAATTTAATAGATATACCAAAAGATTTACACGAATTTGCCTTAAAATGGTTTAAAAATAAAAACGCAGAGAAAAGCCAAACAATAGAGGCGGTTGTTGATACGCAACAGAAATCATATAAAGATTGCTTGAAAAGGTTGTCGGGCTTGATTGATATGCGGGCAGGGCAAGAAATAACTGCAGAAGAATTTAAAATGAGAAAAGAACCCTTGGAAGCGGAAAAGAAACATTGGGAAAATTTGTTTAACAAAACAAGCCAAGATGTAAATCATTGGCTCAAAAAAGCGGATGAGGTATTTTCCTTTGCCACAGATTGCAAAGCAAGATTTGAAAATGGCGACTCTTTCAAGAAAAAAGAGATATTATCAAGATTAGGTTCGCACCTCTTGCTTAAAGACAGAATAATAAGGATTGATATGGAAAATACGCTTATTCCTCTAAAAGCTGTCGCAAAAGAAAATAAAAGGTTAGAACCTCTCAAAATCGGCAAAAATACAAGGGAAATTGAGCTTTTGTATGCTCAAAGTCCAAAAATGCTCGCTTGGCAGGACGCCTTTAGAACCTATGACTGGGAAAAAGCATTCCCAAGTCCGGAGGCAACCATCAGCCAAGTTAAGCAATTATTAGCACTAATTTAGCATATCACAATTTACCCCACCCCGCGACTCACTATTGTTTAAAATAAAACTAATTTGTATAATACTTGATAGTGTTTTTATTTTTTGATAAGGTGTATAATAAAAATAGATAGCATTATAAAAATATGTTTGACATAATTTCTACATTACAATATTTTGGTATTACGCCCGATAAAATTACCCCCTTAATTATTTTAGCAATTGCGGGGGTAATTTATATCAATATAGTTTTAAACTCTAAGCTTAATCCAATAGATAAATTATTGAGGAAATGCTCTAATGCTATTATTGAAATTCAAACTATCTTTAAGCAGTATGGTGTTAATTTAGACCACAAACTTACAGAAACTTCGGCAAGCCCGTTAAAACCAACCCTATATGGTGTAAGGCTTATTAAAGAAAGCGGGCTTGAAAAGATACTTAACGAAAATAAACAATTTTTTATAGACGAAGTTAAAAAGATTCTTCCTCAAAACCATACCGAGTATGATGTGCAAGAAATATCTCGCCAAACATTGATAAGCCTTAAAAATAATCCGATTTTAAATCCTGTAAAAGAATATGCTTTTCAAAATGGAATGGATGTTGATATCATTCTTAGAACTGGCGGTCTTTGGTTAAAAGATGATTTTCTTGGAAATCCTCGTCAAATGTCTGATATATAGATTTTAATAAAAAACCGCTCAGAAATGGGCGGTTTTAGTTTGATCTGAGTCGGACTCACCATTTTTTCAAGTGGGTTTTTACATTCATAAAAACTTGCGGAAGGGCAAAATTGGTGGTTTAATTACTCAATATGGCCATAGATAACCAGCCGGAAAAAAATATCTTAAAGAAGTGGTGGTTTTGGGGGTTAATTATCCTTGTATTTTTTGTTGTAATTAGTGCAAATTCTACTCCGTCTAAAGACGAAAAATTAAGTCCTTCTGAGGCAATACAACAGGAAGTGGAAGAACAAACCGCAGGACTACAGAAAAAAGGGGCCGATCAGTTGGCAATTGCCGAAAAGGAGGCGGAGAAAATAACGGAGGAAAAACTTTACTCAGTGGTAAAGGTTATTGATGGGGATACTATTAACGTGAATATAGGTGGGATAACAGAAACAATCCGGCTTATAGGAATTAATACTCCGGAAACCGTAGATCCAAGGAAGCCGGTGGAATGTTTTGGAATAGAGGCATCAAATAAAGCGAAGGAGTTGTTAACTAATAAAAAAGTTCGCTTAGAAGCCGATCCCACTCAGGGCGAAAGGGATAAATACGACCGGCTTTTACGATATATCTGGCTGGAAGACGGAACATTTTTTAATAAAAAAATGATAAGCGATGGCTACGCATATGAATATACATACGACACTCCCTATAAGTATCAAGCCGAATTTAAACAAGCCGAAACAGAAGCAAGATTAGCAAAAAGAGGATTATGGGCCGACAATGTATGTTCTCAAGAAAATCAAACGCAACCTCCGGTCACTGAAAACCAAAGCAACATTGATACAAACTCTATAATTTGCTCTTCAAACACTTATAATTGCACTGATTTCAAAACACACGCAGAAGCCCAGCAGGTTTTTGAATTTTGTGGCGGTATAAATAATGATATCCACAGACTCGATGCCGACAAAGACAGAATAGCCTGCGAATCATTGCCATAACAAATTTAATAATTCAGATATGAATAATAAGAACAGGGCGTTTCCTGTTTTTATTTTAGACCAAAGTCAACTTGCGAAAAGGCAAAATTTATGGTTAAATAAACAAAAAATATGTTAGAAGAAAAAGCACAAAAACAAAACGTGGGCAATGCGGGAGAATACTACATTGCTTCGAGGTTATCTGCCCTTAATTTTACGGCGACGATAACACTCGGAAGAGCAGAAAAATATGACATTCTTGCCATTAGCCCAACAGGAAAGATTGTAAAAATATCTGTTAAAGCTACCCGACGTGATAATGCAAAGGATTTCCCTCTCTCTAACAAGGATGAGAAGGGTGCATCTGATGATTTTTTCTATATATTTGTAATTCTAAATAAATTTGTGAAAGAGCCTGACTTCTGGGTTATTCCAAGTAAAGTAGTCAATGCAATAGTGAGTGGTTCTCACAAAAAATTTTTAGACAGAGGCAATAAAGATAACTCTATAAGACTGCTACCTATTAAACTGACGGAAGGTGCAAAACTCCTATTCCCAGAGGACTGGGAGAAAAAAATTTTAAAATATTACAAAAACTTAAAGCAATTATTATAAAAAGTATGATAGCAAAACAAACATTATCAAAATCAGATATTAAAAAGGTTTGCGATATCCTCCGCCGTGATGATGGCGTGGGAGCAAAGGACTACATTGAGCAGTTGTCTTGGCTTTTGTTTTTGAGAGTGTTTGAAAATGTTGAAGCAGAGTTAAAAGACATTGCAGTTGCAGAAGGAAAAAAATATCAACCAGTTATTGATACAGAATACCAATGGTCATCTTGGGCTAAAAAAGATTGGAAAGATAAAGATGAGCTAATTCATTTTATTAACCAGAAATTATTTCCTTATCTCAAGAATCTCAAAGGGAGCAAGGAAAAAGATAAAATCGGAGAAGTGTTTAGAGAGCTTTCTGGAAGCCGCATTCGCTCGGCTCATAATCTTTTAGACATAATTGATATTTTAGACCAGATTGAGATGAGCCACTTTCAAGACACCCATTTGCTATCTCAGGTTTATGAAGAAATTTTGCAAGAGATGGGAAGCGAGGGAGGTTGGTCAGGAGAATTTTACACGCCAAGACCAATAATTAGGTTAATGATTAAAATAGTTAATCCAAAAATCGGACAAAAAGTATTTGACCCCTTTGTCGGCTCGGCAGGATTTTTAGTTGAAAGCTTCGATTATATCCAAAAAGAAAAGAAAAACATTGGAATCAAAGAATGGGATACTCTCCAAAACAAAACATTCTTTGGGCAGGAGAAAAAACCGTTGCCGTTTCTTATTGGAACTATGAATATGATTTTGCATAGGATTCTTGTGCCGAATTTAACAAGGACTAATACCTTTATGGAAGATATCCACAATATGCCAGAAAGCGACAAAGTTGATGTTATTCTTACAAATCCTCCGTTTGGTGCAGAAGAGCATTCAAGCGTTCAAAATAATTTTCCAATTCCTGTTAGCGAAACGGAGGGGCTGGCTTTGCAGTATGTAATGAAACGATTAAAAAATGGAGGAAAGTGCGGGCTTATTTTACCAGAATTGCAGATTTTATTTGGAGGTGGGTCTTTGCAAAAAATAAGACAAGAACTTTTAGAGAAATTTAATGTTCATACAATAATCTCTCTACCGCCAGGGGCTTTTTCTCAAATGGGAACTTCCGTAAGAACTATTCTCGTATTTTTTGATAAAACTGGCTCAACGAAGGATATTTGGTATGGGGAAGTAGTCGGGAAATTTACAAAGAAAAGAACTATGCAAGATAGCGATTTTGAAAGCATATTCTTGAAATGGGAAAAAAGAGAAATTTCAGAAAATAGTTGGATTATGCCAATTGAAAAGATTAAAGAGGATGGGTTTGATTTGTCTCCAAAAAATCCAAACAAAACGAAGGAAAAAGAATTGTTAAAACCCAAGGCGATAATAAGCGAAATTAAAAAAGTTAACAAAGAAATAATAAGTATATTAAATAGTCTGGAAAAAGAACTATAAAAATGACCGATAAGGATATAAAAATGTTTGAGTTGGGGGAACTATTGGATTTTGAGCAACCAACAAAATACATAGTTAAATCAACGAAATACGATAACAAAAATAAAACGCCAGTTTTAACTGCTGGGAAGACTTTTATTTTAGGTTATACAAATGAAACAGAAGGGGTTTTTGAGAAGAACTTGCCCGTAATAATTTTTGACGATTTTACTACTGCAATAAAGTTTGTTAATTTCTCTTTCAAAGTTAAGTCGTCTGCAATGAAAATTCTATCTGCGGATAAAAATAAAGTGAATATAAGGTTTTTATTTTACATAATGCAGGGGATTATTTACCCTATCAAAAAACATAAAAGATATTGGATTTCGGAGTATTCAAAAATTAAAATACCCCTTCCTCCGCTTAACGAGCAGAAGAGAATATCTGATAAAATTGACAAAATTTTTATTGAGATTAACAAAGCCATTGAGCAAACAGAAAGTGCTTTACAAAATTCAAGTAAATTATTAGACGGAAAATTAAAAGAATTTTTTGAAAATCAAACGGAGAATTTTTTGAAGACAACATTAGAGGAGTTATCACAAAAAGTTAAATCTGGTGGAACTCCAAATACCACAAATAAGAAATTTTGGAATGGCGAAATTCCATTTGTAAAAATATCAGACATCACATATGCAGACAAATTTTTGGAGGAGACAAAATTGAAAATAACTGAAGATGGTTTGGATAGTTCCAGTTCTTGGCTGGTTCCAATTGGTTCATTGATATTGAGTATGTATGGAACTGTTGGAAAAGTTGTCATAACTAAATTCCCCGTTGCAATAACTCAAAATATGGCTGGTATAATTGCAAATAAAAATGTTTCTATTAGTTATCTTTATTATGCGTTTAGGTATATTGAAAAAAATGAATTAAAAAAACATTTGAAGCAAAGTGTCCATCAACATTTTGGGGTTGGAGAGGCAAAAAAAATGCCAATAATTATTCCAGTTAAAGATGGGAAACCGAGTTTATCACGACAAGAAAAAATCGCAAGAGAATTTGAAAAAATTGAGAATATCGGAAATGAATTACAGAAAAAATACCAAGAGCAAATAAACAATTTTAATGAGCTAAAACAATCAATCTTAAATCAAGCGTTTCAAGGTAAATTATAAATATAATTAAAATTACTATGGCATATTCAGAAGATGATACACGAGTAAAACTTATTGACCCAAAAATAAAAGATTGTGGGTGGAAAGAAGAACATATTATTCGCAATTATCCAATTTGCGATGATAGGTTTTATGTTGAAGGAGAAGAATATAAGCGTTTGCCAACTAAAAAATTTGCTGACTATGTTTTGTCATATAAAAATGTTGTTGTTGCAGTTTTGGAGGCAAAGGCAGAGGATGAAGACCCGATGAAACATTTATCGCAAGTTGAGGATTATGGAAAGCGTTTAGATGTTCCTTTTGCGTATATCTCTAATGGAAAAACAATACACCTTCACGATAGAAGAACCTTAAAAACAAAAAAGGTTAAAGATTATCTTTCCCCAGAAGAAATCTACTCAGCTTATATCGAATGGAAAGGATTGAGCAAGGCCGAAACCGATGCCTTAAATTATCCTTTGCATATTAGCGGGTCAAAGCGTCCAAGAAGTTTTCAGGAAACAGCGATTAAAAGAGTTATTGAAAATGTTTTGAAGGGAGATAAGACTACTCTTTTGACAATGGCAACCGGAACTGGGAAAACTTACGTTGCGTTTCAGATAATTTGGAAACTTGTAAAATCCAAAAAGTTTTCCAGAGTTTTGTTTTTAACCGATAGAATTATGCTTAAAGACCAAGCATACAATGAATTTGAACCTTTTAGGGAAGGAAGCAATGATCCAAGATGTAAAATTGAAGGAGGAGATTTTAATAAGAACAGGGATATTTATTTTTCAACTTATCAGACATTGTTTACCAATGACTTATACAAAAAGATTCCTGCTAATTTTTTTGACCTTATTGTAATCGATGAGTGCCATCGTTCCCGTTATGGCGACTGGGGTATAATTTTGGAACATTTTAACGAAGCGTTTCAACTTGGTATGACGGCAACTCCCAAAAGAGAAGACAACATTGATGTTTATGAATACTTTGGCGAACCAGTGTTTGAGTATAGTTTAGGACAAGCAATTGAGGACGGATTCCTTGTGCCTTATAAAATTTATAAAGTTTCTACTAATCTTTACAAAGAAGGTTTGAATGTAGATAACGCAGAAGAAGTTATTTATGATGATGAAATTGAACCAGAAGAAATAAAAGATTTTTATGAGCCCTCTGAATACGAAAGGGCCATAACTATTCCAGACCAAATTGAATTGCTTTCAAAAAAGGTAATTGATATTTTAGATAAAACAAATCCTTACGGCAAAACAATAATTTTTTGCACAGATATGGCTCACGCCCAGCAAGTAAAAGATGAATTAAATCACATCAAAGGAAAAGACGAATATGCAACTCGCATTGTTTCTGAAGACAAAGACGATATGACAAGTTTCAGGGATAAAGAAATGCCCATGCCCGTTATTGCTACTACCGTTGACCTTCTTTCTACTGGAATTGATATACCACACCTTCAAAATATAGTTTTTATGCGTCCCATTGCTTCAAAAGTATTATTCAAGCAGATTATTGGCAGGGGTGCTCGCCTTTTTGAAGGCAAGGGATTTTTTAGAATAATAGATTTTACAAATGCCACACGACTTATTGACGAATGGGATTTACCGCCAAAGAGACCGAATCCACCGCCTCCACCAGCGGAACCAAAAGAGCCTTACGACAAATTGCTCAGAGCCATTATTGTTGATAACAAAACAGAGGAAGCAGTTGGCAATGTTAATTTTAAGGTCAAAATTGGAAGGTGGGAAAAAACAGGAGTTTCTGATTCCAACGGAATCATAAAAACATTTGGCTTACCTTCTAACGAGCAATTATATTTAAGTGCTGAAAAAGATGGCTATAAAAAATTAAATAAAAAATTTACTCCACAAAAATCAGAAACTGAAGCTCCTTTCGAGTTTAGACTAAAACCACAAAAATCAACTGCTAAAAAAATAATAGTAAAGGGTATTGAGGTGACAATCGACGAGGAAGTTGAAGTAGAGTTCGACGGCATCAAACTTTCTTATGCTGAATACAAAAAATTCTCCAGAGATAATCTAAAAAAATCCATACATTCGACAAAAGAACTTAGAGAAATTTGGCTTGATGCAGACAAAAAAGAAAAATTGATTAAAGATTTAGAAGACAAAAAAGTAAACATTGATTTAATAAAATCAATGGATAATCATGAGGACATGGATAGTTTTGATATTATTGCGCATCTTGTCTTTAATGCTCCTCTTCTAACAAGAGAAGACAGAACAAAACATTTTGTCCGCCAGTATTCAAAAGATATTAACCAGTATGGCGAAGCAATTAAAAATGCAGTTTTGGAATTATTAGACAAGTATAAAACAAGTGGTGAGGAAAATCTATCAGCACAATTTTTTACTCTCCCAAATATGTTTGAAAAAAAGGAAGCAGTTCAAAAGGAATATCCCAGCGGGCTCAAAGGTTTTATCGGCTTCATAAAAGATAAAATTTATAGTTAAAACTAAATAAAGAATGCCGAACCAAAGACGTGAAAAAGTTGAATTTAAAGCAGATAAAAAGGTTTCGCAACCCGTTAAGGTTGAGTTCTATACAAAGGACGGAAAAAGGGTTTCATTTAAAGGTCATAAAGAGGTAACAAAACCCGTTAAGGTTGAGTTCTATGCCAAAAAAGACAAAGACAAGAAGTAGAGCATTTTATATTGATACAAACGTCGCACTTGATTACATTACTGGCAGAAATCGTCAGACGGTTTTGATTCTTGGAAAAATTAAAGATAAGAATTGGAAATGTATAAGTTCTTCTTTTCTTGCTATGGAGCTTGCTGATTATAAAAAAGATAGTTTGTTTGTAATTGATAAAGCAATTGAGAAGAAATGGGAAATGAGAAAAATAATTAGAGCCACAGATAAAAAAGATTTGAGGCGGGGAGATTTCGAAAAAGTATATGAATGGTTTAATGAATTTAGACAAGACTACAAAAATATTGAACTTTACGATTTTTTGAAAGATGCTGATGATTGGCAATTACCACAGGAAATATCTTTTAATTCTAATTTGTCTGCACCAGATGCAATCCATCTTTCTTCGGCTATATTAGGAGCACTCACTAGTTATTGCCAGGTAATGATTACTCAAGATGAATTATTAACTAAAGAAGGAAAAAGAATAATTGGGGAATACAAATTAGATTCAAAATTAAAGATAATGACAATAGCAGAGGTTAAAGATAAATTTTTTAAAAAATAAAATAGAAATAGAAATAGAAATAGATTAAGGCAATAGAGCCCGGGGAGTCCGGGCTTTTTGAGTGCGCGTGAGCGATTGTTTGAGCGTTTGTGGGGCTTTCAGGGTTTAGTCGGGGGTTTGTCAGTCATTGAACGAATTCCAAAGCTGAATTACATTGTCCTGTTTGGCAAAGTCTGTGTTAAGAAACTGCTTCTGGGGCTCAATGCCAACTCGCCACAAATCTAATCTGTCTGCATCCCAGCAGGTTTGAACTGTGATGTCGCCACTTTTTTCGTTTGGTAAACAATGAAACGTGCAAGCAGTCATTAGGTGCATCCATTGTCCGGTAGATAGGTTGCCCAGAAGTCCTTTTTTATACAAGTCGTCCATAAATACCATTGCTCGCAACCCATGATATGGTTCATCGTTTTCGTTTTCCCTTTTTGAATCGTGCAGATAAGCAAAAAGGGTTAAAACCTCAATATCCGCCCCTGTTTGTTTGGCCAAATAATCGCCAATTTCCCGCACCCTTCGCCAATGGCTTATGCCGTGAGCCGAATCTAAATCTAATTTAAATTGGTTAACAATTAAACCAACGAGCTCGCTATTGTTTTCTTCAAAGGAATTTATGGGTTTAATTTTTTGCATTTCCATTAAATAAATAAAATTGAGTTTGTCAGTCTATGGAATAAAATGGCGAAAAATACGTTTGGATTCTTCTGAGTGTTTGAAGTCGCAGTAAATAACTTGGTTCTTTCTTGTGCAGACTACATGACTCCCGCATTTATGACAGATATAGTTTTTCATATCCTCATTTCCCTCGTCGGGTTCTTCGTGGTCGCACTTGTCGCAATGATAATAAAAATGGCATGTCATATTGCAAAATAATAAATAAATTAACTTTTACTTTTACTTCTCCTGCTTTTGTTCTCTCACGTGTTTCTCCAACACCTTGACCAGGACGTCCAAGTGGTCCTCGTCGTTCTCGATGGCGCTCAATCTGTCTGACGATTTTCTCTTTAATTGTCCCGTCTTTTTCAGATATGCCAGAAACTCCTCGGGGTGCTTCCTGCACTCCTCGTTCAACTGCTTTAAGTCCTCTTTGGCTTTCTTTTCGCTTCTGTGAAAGACGAGCTTGGATGGCTTGTTTTGATTTTTCATCATATTTTTATCCATTATCTTTTGCGTAATTTTATTATACTGCTCTTCCACGGATTTGTTACCCAGATATTTTCCTCTCAAATAAAGATATAAAATTCTAAACACTTTTTCTTTCGCTTCTTTCGTAAACCACTTTCTGTAGGCCAAAATCCAATCTTCAATTAGATCATCCCAGCTTTTATTTTTTGCGTTGTCTTTTTCCATGTTTTACGATTCTACTGTGTAAAATATCAAATTTCTTCTGCACTTAATAGAATAATTTAGACAGGTACTTGTTTTGAAGATAGGGCAGACTCAGACATCTCCCCAAGCTTTCTATCTCACCCACTCTAACATATGTGGGCATACCGGCTAAGCAGTTATATGACTTAAGAAAAGCGCCACCGCCAGAATTACCGTGTTCTATTTTAGCGGAGGTTGTAAAATATACACCCAATGCGTTGTTGCTTATAATCCCTTCTGTTGCGGTTAGTTCGCCCAGGTTAGATATATCTGACCCAACGCCTGGATAGCCAAGTATTACAATGTCTTCGCCCATTTGTAATAAGGAATTTGAACAAATTGACGGGAAGCTGTTAATATTAAGTAAATCAGTTATCAACGATTCTGAACTTTCTATCACTTTTCCATTAGAATCTATTTTTACAATTGTAGTCGGTACCATGTTTCTAACTTCCACAAAGGAAAAATCAATGATGCCCATTTCTTCTTCAGAAGCAACGCTTGGAAAAAAAACTGGTTGCGCGTAATAAACTTCTCCAAGAGCAGTAGCATTTACCATACAAGGAGGAATTCCAGGAGTTTTTGCTTTAGCGTATTGGGTCACATGCCGATTTGTCAAAACAATAATTTTGCCTCCATTTTTTCCTATAACTATACCAGACCCAGAAGATAGGCCATTGTCCTCAAAACAAGCGACATTAACAATATATTTCTTATTTTGATTCACGATATCTGATGTCGTGAATTTCGGTAGTTTGGGCAATTGTGGCAAGCCACTATTGTTATCTTGTGATTTATTTTGAGATTGAACTTGAGATTGGGTTTTAGCTTGGCTATCTTTTAAATCTTCTACCTGCTTTTTTAAATCCTCAATCTGAGAGTTATGCTCTTCTTTTTCCTTTTGTTGAGCCAAAAATTCTTCATTATTTTTGCTTTGATAATTTTTGTAATATTTTATAGCAAAATATCCTCCCGTTAAGAGAAGAGACAAAGTGACAATTATTAAAACAGAAATTTTAATAACTTTAATTATTCTTGGGTTGAACAATAATTTTATTTTCATAGGTTTTTAGGTTAATGCTCCCTTGTCGTCCTTATATAGCTTGAAACAGAAAAGAAGTAAAGTCGTTTATTAATCTTTATTCTCTAAATCCATTCTGCGACGTCGCTCATCAAGCGTTTCATCTTTGTACTTCCAATATCGGGGACCTGCTACAAAATATTTACGACGCAAAAGATTCTTAGCTGCTAATGAAATATTGGTATTTTTACCTTTAAATTTAATCTCATCGTTTTCTAAAACATCAGCTTTTATAGAATCATCCCTAGAAAATGTAATTGTTGATCCGGCCGGAATGCCATATTTAGAAAAATCAAACCTTGCCCTATTTCTTCTAATCTCAATAATTCGTTTTTCTTCTTCTTTTGTGGCATTGGTAAATCTTTGCGGAGTAATGTCTTTCAATGCTTTGGCTTTAAGCGCTTCTACAGCTCCTTCTGGATCAATCATAAAGAATTCTCTCTCTTTGCTGATCCGCCATTTGTTGAAAATATTGAAAAGCCACGCTTCTGTTTCTGTGCTATTTTTAACTTCGCAGGCATAGTGACACTCAAATGGTAACGGTACCGGCGTACTGTATAACTCACTAAGCCTACGCCTTAAATTTGTGGTTTTGCCAATCTTTACATACCCCGGCATAGATTCATTGGTCAAAATATAAATTATTTCACTCATAATTTTTGTTTCCATGCCCATGGAAAGATTTTTTACGCAAAAAGCCCACCACGGGTAGTGGCCGAAACCACTCATACCGGTTTCCCGATACAGCAGAACATGCGACCCCATGATGGGTTCTTTATGCATGTTCTGACTTCTGTGCCATGCTCATATAAAATCTATGAGTTTAGGCTCAATATTTAGTTGTTATTTTACACTATCACAATTCATTAAAAAATTACATATCGGGGCTGGAAAAGAGCACAAAGCTGGTATAAGATAAAAAAAGATTAAAATGAATATGAAAATTAAAAACGAGGACATTCTTTCTAAAATTGAGAAGCTCATTGTTGAGGGAGTTAACATCACCAAAAATGCCCAAGAAAGCGAAGCTATATATAAGATTAAAAACAATGACAGCGTTAAATTTTTAGCTGCGGTTTTTCATAGATATTTTGTTTGGAAACAGGGTATCAAAGAT
>Ga0209541_10013832_pt1 | contig 12269 bp, 10 predicted proteins | sample RifCSPlowO2_01_FD_184027 | JGI IMG/M metagenome (GOLD analysis project Ga0209541, IMG submission 184027) | Groundwater microbial communities from Rifle, Colorado - Rifle CSP2_plank lowO2_0.1 (SPAdes) (version 2) | ecosystem: Environmental > Aquatic > Deep subsurface > Groundwater | place...
CAATTTTGTGGAGGAAATTTTTATTTTGGGAACTTCCAAGAAAATACAAAACGCTATCTTGAAGGGAAATACAATTGCAGATGAGGTAAATAAAACACGTTCGCTTTCCAACATGCCGGGCGGGGATATGACCCCTCAAATCCTAGCGACTAAGGCCAAAGAATCAGTAAAAGGTCTGCCGGTAAAGGTAACTGTCTTAGGTGAAAAAAAAATGAGGAAAGAAAAAATGCAGGCGATACTTTCAGTCGGACAGGGTTCGGAAGAAGAATCAAAATTTATCATAATGGAATATTGGGGCAATAAAAATAAAAATAAACCGATAGTGCTAGTCGGCAAGGGGGTCACTTTCGATACCGGGGGAATTAATTTAAAGCCTTCCAACAGCTTGCTCGGCATGAATATGGACATGTCCGGCGGAGCGGCAGTAATACATACCCTTGCCTTGGTGGCAAAACTAAAATTAAAAAAGAATGTCGTCGGACTCATTCCGTCTGTAGAGAACATGGCCTCGGGGAAAAGTTACCGTCCCGGGGACGTAATCCGTTCAATGTCTGGTCAAACTATTGAAGTATTAAACACCGATGCTGAAGGGAGAGTGATATTGGCTGACGCGCTTACTTATGCGCAAAAATACAATCCGGAAATGGTGATAGATATTGCCACCCTAACGGGCGCAGCCGCAGTAGCTCTCGGAGAACGCGCTTCGGCCATTTTTACCGATAATGACAATCTGTCAAAAATGATGGAGAAAATCGGGGAGAAAACGGGAGATTATATTTGGCGCCTGCCTCTATGGGAAGAATATGAAAATGAAATAAAAGGTTCCTTGGGTGATTGGACCAATATTCACAACAAAGACTCTCGTTACGGCGGAGCGATTTACGGAGCGATTTTTCTTCATCAATTTATCAAGGATAAGGCCGGAAGCGAAAAAGCTCCGAAGTGGGCACATTTAGACATTGCTCCCAGGATGACCTCAATGGCTGGAGAATATTTGGCACAGGGCGCTCTGGGTACTCCGGTTAGACTCTTGCTCAAGACAATAGAACAATATAAATAAAATATAATTGATGGAAACAGACATTCTGCACAATTCTACATACCAAATTAAAATTTCTGGATTCGAGGGACCTTTGGGACTTCTTTTGGGTTTAGTGGAAAAAAGAAAACTTTTTATTAATGACCTTTCTCTTTCCACGGTAACGGAAGATTATATAAACTATGTAAATAAATTGAGTCAAAGCAATTCGGGGGAAATTTCGAATTTTATAGTGGTAGCGGCGACTCTTATTCTGATAAAATCCAAGTCGCTTTTACCCAACCTCGACCTGACCGAAGATGAAAAGAGCGATATACGCAACCTCGAAGAGAGACTACGTTTGTATAAAATTTTTACCGATCTTTCAGTAAATGTGAAAAACACTTTTGGTAAAAAAATAATTTTCGCACCCTTAGATAGAAAAATAGATACTTTGGTATTTTTACCGGATGAACAAATTACAAAAGATTCAATGATGGATTTTGCCAGAAATGTCATAGGGACTATGCCCAAAAAGGTCATCCTCCCGGAAGTTGAAGTTAAAAAAATTATAAGTATTGAGGAAATGATAAATAAATTAACCCAAAGAATACAAGATTCTATAAAAATGAACTTTAAAGATTTTTCCGGAAAAGCTTCTACTCGTGAAGAAAAAGTGGTTGTCATTGTCGGGTTTCTAGCTATGCTTGAGCTTGTCAGGCAGGGAATTCTTCATGCCATACAAGAAAATAATTCGGAAGATATTATCATTATGAAAAATAAAGAAAATCAATCATGACCTTAGAATCAAAGATTGAAGCAATTTTGTTCTGGAAGGGAGAACCGTTGTCACGAAAAAAGTTGGCAGAAATTCTGAACGTAAACCAGACAGAGATAAATGAAGGTCTGGAAAAATTGAAAGGCAATTTAGAAAACAGGGGAATGGTGCTCTTGGAAAAAGACAACGAGATAACGCTCGGTACCAACCCTGAACTTTCAAAGTTGATTGAGAATTTACAAAAAGAAGAATTAAACAAAGACCTTTCCAAGGCATCTCTCGAAACATTGTCTATCATTCTCTATAAAGACGGAGTAAGCAGGGCTGTAGTTGACTACATACGCGGAGTGAATTCTAGCTTCACCCTGCGACTTCTTTCGGTCAGGGGATTGGTAGAGAAAACTCCCGACCCGGAAGACAACAGACGCTACATTTATAAACCGAGCTTTGAACTTCTATCTTTCTTAGGCATAAAATCAAAAGAAGAATTGCCGGATTATGCGGAAGTAAGTAAATCAATTAATGATGTAGCGAAAGACTTGTCGGAGCAGGAACAAGATGCATAAAGACAACATGGAGGAATTACGAAAAAATCGTTTTTTTGTTTTGATTATAGCGATAGTTGCCCTGGAGGCAATTTTGTTTTCTACTGGAAATTTTAAATTAAATGAAGAAGAGAGATTGAAGCGAGAAGCTGATACAAGAATCAATGCTTCTTTACAAAATATAGAAATCGAAGCCAAGGCACTTTCTGTCTATGATATAACTGAAAACAAAAAAATTTATGGTAGAAATGATGCCGTAGCAATGCCCCTCGCCTCGCTCGCTAAAACTATGACCGTCATCGTTACCCTAAATAATCACTCGGAAAATGACGTTGTATTGATCTCTAAAGACGCTCTTCGCCAGGCTGGAGATTACGGACTCTGGATAGGGGAGAAGTGGGAAGTAGGAGATTTAGCTAAATTTACTCTTTTAGCTTCTGCTAATGATGGCGCTTATGCCCTTGCTGGAAATGATAATAGCTTTTTAGAAAAAATGAACGACAAGGCGCAGAGAATCGGAATGGATAATACTTTATTTTTAAATTTTACGGGCCTTGACCTAGACTTAGGGCAAGCAGGAGCTTTCGCCTCTGCGGAAGACGCTAACGCTATGGCTGTATATGGACTGCGAGCTTATCCGGAAATTTTCAGCACTACCGCAATTTCTGAAATAAATTTAAATTCTGTTTCGGGCTTTGTTCATAATTTTAAAAACACAAATACGATAATTAGAAAAATACCCAGCCTTTTATTTTCCAAAACAGGCTACACAGAAATCGCCGGAGGTAACCTAACCGTTGTTTTTCAAGATAGAAAGGGACACTATCTTGCCGTGACAATTCTCGGCTCCAGTTTTCTGGGACGGTTTTCTGATATGGAAAGAATCGTAGAAACGTTGTATAATATGTAGATATGAAGGCAGAAAATAGGTTATGCCAGAACTGCAAAGCTGATTTCGTCATCGAGCCGGATGATTTCGGGTTTTACGAGAAAATCAAAGTTCCGCCACCGACATTTTGTCCGGAGTGCCGAAGGCAAAGACGTTGGGCCTGGCGAAACAATATGTCGCTTTATAATCGTAAATGTGACTTATGTGAAAAGCCGGTGATCTCAATTTACTCTCCGGATTCTGGTTTAACCATCTATTGTAATAAATGCTGGTGGAGTGATAAGTGGGATCCAAAAAGTTACGCAGTAGATTACGATTTTTCTAAACCTTTCTTTACTCAATTTAATGAACTAATGAAAAGAGTACCGCATATGGCAGTGGTTAATGATGATGGCATTGCAAGTTTAAACTGCGAATACACCCACGACTGGTGGTTTTCCAAAAATTGTTATCTGTGTTTTTCTGGTTGGCATGTAGAGAATGTGATGTATAGTTTTTTTATCCTGGCCGGGAAATACGTAATGGATTGTATGGAGCTTCGCTCAAAAAATGAATACATGTACGAGTGCAGACTGTGCTCTAAAAATTATCAATTAAAGTATTCCGATGTATGTAAAGCATGCATTAACAGTGCGTTTCTTTATGATTGCGATAATTGTCAAGATTGTCTGATGTGCGTAAATTTACGCAGTAAGAAACACTGTTTCAAGAACCAACAATATACGAAAGAAGAATATGAGAAAATCTTAAATGGATACAAATTAGATACATTTTCCGGTGTAGAAAAGGCAAAAAAAGAATTTAAGAAGTTTGTGGCTGGTTTCCCTAAACGATATGGGCGAATTTTTCATTGTGTAAACTCTACGGGCGATACACTGTCTGGGGCGAAAAATATAACACGCTCTTTCGGAATCAGGAATGCAAATAATTTAAAATATTGTGATTTTGTCGGAGACAGCACTGGCCTTACTCAGGATTGTTGGGACATCACGACTACCGGAGGATCGTCGGAATGTTATGAATGCATGGTTGGAGACCATTCTCAACTCAATCTTTTCGGGCTCTTTTCTGTCAAAAGTCAAGATATTAAGTATTGCCAACACTGCCATAATTGTAAACATGGCTTAGGGTGTGTGGGACTACGCAATACAGATTATGCTATTTTCAACAAGCAGTATTCAAAAGAGGAGTACGAAAAACTAGTTCCTAAAATTATTAAACACATGAATGATATGCCCTATGTCGATAAGCAGAAATTTGAGTACAAATACGGAGAATTTTACCCAATAGAACTCTCACCCTTCGGTTACAATGAAACATATGCGCCCGAACTGGTGCCACTCGCACGTGAGGAAGCCAAAAAGAGAGGATACAAATGGCAAGATAATATACAAAAAACTATGGGCAAGGAAACAATACAACTGGAGAAAATTCCAGATTCTATTAATGATATTGGCGAAGAAATTTTAGAAGAAATATTAAAATGCATTGATTGCAAACGAAACTATAAAATTATAAAGAACGAATTTCTTTTCTATAAAAAAATGGAAATCCCGATTCCGCGTAAGTGCTTTATGTGTCGGTATAAAGACAGAGTGACCCGACGCAACCCCCTCAATCTCTGGCACAGACAATGCATGTGTGAGAAAATAAATCATTTTCACGGGGAGGGGAGATGTCAGATAGAATTCGAAACCACATATGCTCCAGAAAGACCGGAGATTGTGTACTGCGAGAAGTGTTATCAGCAGGAGGTTTACTAGTCTGGAGTTGATTTATCAACAATTTCTAAAAAAGAGCTAAAATGATATACTATATCTATGTATTTAGACTTGGTTAAAATTTTTCTACCGACTACGCTGGCCTTTTTTTTAGGTCTTTTTATTACCCCTCTTGCCACTCATTTCTTCTATAAATACAAAATGTGGAAGAAATACTCTCGAAATGGGGGTATAGACACGCCAGACTTCCAAAAAATCCATAACGAGCGGGAAGAATTGAACACTCCCAGAATCGGGGGCATAATTATTTGGGTTTCAATTTTGCTTACTACGTATCTTTTTTATTTAGCGTCAACTTTTTTTCCTTCTGCCGTCACGGAGAAAATGAATTTTTTAAGCAGAAATCAAACTCTGATACCATTTTTTACTTTGTTTTTTGGGTCAGTCTTGGGGCTTTGGGAAGATCTGATCCAGATTTATGGAAAAGGTAAGTTGGCTCATGACCACGCGGGCTGGCGAAAATGGAAAGTAATTTTAGTTATTATTTTTTCTTCGTTAATCGGAGCCTGGTTTTTTTATAAACTCGGTATTACTTCCATCCACATTCCCTTCGGGGGAGAAATGAGTTTGGGTATTTTGATTATTCCTTTTTTTATACTTGTGGCGCTAGCGACCTGGTCAGGCGGAATAATAGACGGCATAGACGGACTCTCGGGGGGGATACTAGCCGCGATTTTTAGCGCTTATGGAGCTATCGCCTTTGCCAACAACCAGATAGACATCGCTGCTTTTTCCGGAGTGGTTGCAGGAGGTATTTTGGCCTTTCTGTGGTTTAATATTCCGCCGGCAAGATTTTATATGGGAGAGACGGGCATTGTGGGACTTACCATGACCTTAGCCACGATTGCATTTTTAACCGATTCGGTTTTAATTCTCCCCATTGTTGCCCTTCCCCTGGTTGTTACGTCCGGTTCAGTTATTTTGCAAATTTTATCCAAGAAGTTAAGGGGAGGGAAGAAATTATTCAGACTCACGCCGATTCATCATCATTTCGAGGCTCTCGGCTGGCCGTCTTATAAAGTCACTATGCGTTTTTGGGTTTTGTCGGTCGTGTTTGCTATCGTGGGCATAATTTTGGCGGTTATTAGCTGAAAAAATGAGAAAATGAGAGAGAAAAAAATTGATAAATTTTTCTTAACAGTTGTGCTTCTCTTGATTGGTATCGGAGTAGTGATGTTTGTATCCGCTTCTTTAGGAATCCTGGCAAAAAGCGAGAAAACTTTTTTTTCGGTTCTTTTCAGCCAGTTGGTTTTGGGGCTGGGCTTGGGGCTTATTGGTATGTACATATCGTTAAAAATAAATTACAAGTTTTGGAGAAAATATTCTTTTTATATTTTTCTGGGCTCAATACTCCTAACCGCGGCTGTTTTTATTCCCAACATTGGTTGGGGTTTTCAGGGCGCCGAGAGATGGATAAAACTAGGACCAGTATCGTTTCAACCAGTGGAAATTTTAAAATTTGGATTTGTAATTTATTTCGCAGCTTGGCTCTCCTGGATAAAAAACAAAGTTCAAGATTTCAAATTCGGTATTCTCCCGCTTGGCATAATGCTTGCAATTATCGCAGTGATTTTATTCAACCAACCGGATACTAAAAGTTTTATTCTGATTACAGCAACTGGAATTTTTATGCTTTTTATTGCTGGAGTACCAATAAAATACGTATTGGGGCTTTGTATAGGAGCAGTACTTGTTCTCGGGTCTCTAGTTTTCTTTACTCCGTATCTCCAAGAAAGAGTGAAAACTTTTATTGACCCATCTCAAGATGCCCTGGGGTCTTCTTACCAAATTCAGCAGTCTTTAATAGCCTTTGGTTCAGGAGGAATATTAGGTAGGGGATTGGGGCAAAGTATTCAGAAATTTAGTTACTTACCAGAACCACAGGGAGACTCGATTTTCGCTGTTTTGGGTGAAGAATTTGGTTTTGTGGGAACTGTTGCAACTATATTCCTTTATGTACTTTTTGCCATGCGAGGACTTCGGATTGCCAATAATTCCCCCGATCTTTTTAGTAGACTTTTAGTCTCTGGAATTGTTATACTGATTACAATGCAGTCGTTTATGCATATCGCTTCTATTATTGGAGTTTTTCCTTTAACTGGAGTTCCTTTAGTTTTTATGAGTCACGGGGGCACTTCGTTAATGATATACCTTATAGCCACAGGAATAGTGCTTCAGATATCAAAATTCCAGCATAAAGCTGTGTAGTAAAATTTTAAATTTATGAAAATAGTTTTCACAGGAGGCGGAACGGGCGGGCATTTTTACCCGATTATCGCCGTAGCCGAAAAAGTAAACCAAATAATAAGTCACGAGAACATAGTAGGGGTAAAGCTTTATTATTTCTCTGATAGTCCTTATGATAGAGAAATGCTTTTTGAGAATGGAATATTATATGAAGAAGTAGGCGCTGGAAAACTTAGAACGTATTTTTCTTTTAGAAACTTCTTAGACGTTTTTAAAATGTTCTTTGGCGTCTTAAATGCTATTTTAAAAATGTTTTCAATTTATCCAGATGTTGTTTTTGGTAAGGGGGGTTATGCATCCTTTCCAACAATTTTTGCCGCCAGGGTGTTGCGTATCCCTGTTTTAATTCATGAATCGGATTCCGCACCTGGACGAGTAAATAAGTGGGCTGGACACTTTGCTAAAAAAGTAGCCGTTTCTTTCAAAGAGACAGCGAATTATTTTCCTAAAAAAACTGTCGCGTGGACCGGCCATCCAATAAGAAGCGAAATAGAACATCCTGGTCTTCGTGCAGAGACGCTAAAATATTTTAAACTAGAAGAAGACTTGCCAATCATTTTAGTTTTGGGAGGTTCACAGGGGGCAGAACTGATAAATAACACCATTCTCCTAGCCCTGCCTCAACTTGTTAAAAGTTACCAAATTATTCATCAAACCGGCGTTAGAAATTTTAAAATAGTGACAGAACAAGCCAAAGTTATACTGGCTGATAATCAAAATAAATCAAGATATTTGCCCATTGCTTTTCTTAATCCTCCTGACTTAAAAATGGCAGGAGGTGGAGCAAAAGTTATCGTCTCCAGAGCGGGGTCAACGTTGTTTGAAATAGCATCTTGGGGAATACCATCAATCTTGGTTCCATTCACCAAATCAAACGCTGACCATTCCAAAAAAAATGCTTTTAACTACGCTCACGCAGGAGCTTGTATTGTAATTGAAGAAGTGAATATGACTGCAAATATTTTAAACTCAGAAATACAAAGGTTGGTAGAGGACAAGGTAAGTTGGGAAAAAATGGCGCGTAATGCGAAAGCTTTCAGTACCCCGGGAGCTGCAATGAAAATCGCCAGAGAATTGGTGGACATGGCCTTGAGCCATGAAAAATAGGAAATATATGCTAAAATAGCCTTATGCCCAATAAGGTTATTACAAGAATGCCACCGTCTCCAACAGGACCATTTCACATAGGTTCTGTTAGAACAGCTCTTTATAATTTTCTATATGCCAAACAACATAATGGTAAATTTATACTCCGCATAGAGGATACGGACAAGAAAAGATCAAAGAAGGAATTTGAGGACAATATTGTAGAGTCTTTAGCCTGGCTTGGTTTGGCTTATGAAGAATTTTACAGACAATCAGAGAGAACTGAAATTTATAGAAAGTATTTAGAAAAATTAATTGATGAAGGCCTGGCTTATGTTTCAAAAGAAAATCCAAAAGAAGAGGGAGACAGAGACGAAGTAATCAGATTTAAAAATCCAAACAAAAAAATTAAGTTCAATGACCTGGTTCTGGGAGAAATAGAATTTGATACCACAGACCTGAAGGATTTCGTAATCGCTAAAGACTTGGATGCTCCGCTTTACCATTTTGCTGTAGTGGTGGACGATATGGAGATGGGGGTAACGCATATAATCCGCGGACAGGATCATATTTCCAATACTCCAAGACAAATTTTGATTGGAGAGGCACTGGGAGCCATGTTGCCCCAATACGCCCATATTCCGCTTATACTTTCTCCCGATAAAACCAAGCTTTCTAAAAGACACGGGGCTTTGTCTATTTTAGAGTATAAAGAGATGGGTTATTTGCCGGAAGCTATGTTAAATTTCCTTGTGCTTATCGGCTGGAATCCGGGCAACGATAAAGAAATTTTCACTCTAGATGAATTATTGAAAGAATTCAGTTTAGAAAAAATACAAAAAAGTGGTGGGGTATTCAACATAGAAAAACTGGATTGGGTAAATAAAGAACATATTAAAAAATTATCTAAAGAGGAAATAAAAAGAAACATCTTTGAGCGTTTGCCGGAACTGGCAAGAAACGAGAAAATAATTCCGGTTATTTTAGAAAGAATTTCCAAATGGAGCGATGTATCAGACATGGTCGGGGCAGGGGAGTTGGATTTCTTTTTTAAACCGCCAGAGATAAAGAAAGAAAAGCTTGTTTATAAAAACACCCCAGCTGAAAAAATTATAGATAACTTGAAATTAGCGATCGGAGTACTGGAAAAAATAGAAGAAATCGATTTTGAAAAAGAAAATATAAAAAGCACTCTGATGCTCATTGCTGATAATTTAGAAAACAGGGGAGAGCTACTGCATCCTGTGCGTTATGCTCTGTCGGGACTGGACCGTTCTCCTGACCCTTTTATAATCGCTGAAATTTTAGGCAAAAATGAAACATTACTTAGATTACAAAAAGCTATTTAAATCAACATTTTGGGGAATTTTGGTTCTTTTTACGGTTTTTGCGGTGCCTACTTTTTTTTCTAATGCCCAGACAGCCCCTGAACTTCAAAATAAAATAGAGCAAAGAAACACGGATATAGAGAAACTGGAAAAAGAAATAAAGCAATACCAGATACAGCTTAATGATTTGGGCAAACAGAAAAATTCTCTGGCCGGGTCAATTGCCGAACTTGATATCACGAGGAAAAAATTAAATGCGGATATTTCCATAACTCAAAACAAAATTGATAAAACAAATTTTAAAATAGAGGGTTTGGGTTCTCAAATCAACACCAAAGAAGATTCAATAGTGGGGGCCAGAAAAGCGATTTCTCTTGATATTAAAAAAACAAACGAATTCGAGCAAAACAGTCTGGTGACAACTATATTGTCTAAAGACGATTTCACATCGGTTTGGAACGATATAGATAACATGGCCACTATACGCAAAAAAATAAGAGAAAGAATTACCGAATTACAACAAATAAAGGGGGAGTTAGAGGATACAAGAAATGAAACCATTGAGGCAAAAAAAGAATTAACCATCCTTAAATCTAAGCTGTCCGACCAGAAAAATGTGGTAGAGCAGAATAAATCGGAGAAAAATAAATTACTTACCCAGACAAAAAATAGTGAGACAAGTTACCAAAAGCTTCTAAAAGACCAACTGGCAAAAAAAGAAGCCTTCGAAAGGGAATTGCGTGATTTTGAATCACAATTAAAGTTTATTCTAGATCCTTCGAAATTGCCTGGTCCTGGAGTGCTCTCCTGGCCTCTGGATGAAATTTTCGTCACCCAAGAATTCGGAGCCAAAACGGGACCCCACAGAACTTATGCCAGTGGACATAGCGGTACTGATTTTAGAGCTAGAACTCCGCTACCGGTTAGAGCCATGGCAGACGGCATAGTAAAAGGTACCGGAGACACAGACACAAGTTGCTCGGGGGTTTCTTTCGGTAAATGGATTTTTATAGAATACAACAACGGGCTATCCAGTACTTATGGACATCTTTCGTTCATTAAGGTTCAGGAAGGACAAAGAGTAAGAAGAGGAGAAGAAGTGGGTTACAGCGGTGGCACGGGCAGAGTCACGGGACCGCATTTACATGTTTCGCTTTACGTCTCAAGTGCCGTCAGTGTAGATACTGTGCCCAGTAAATCTTGCCCTGGGAGGATCCTAAAACAGCCCATAGCGGCTATTAACGCTTATCTAGACCCTATGTATTATTTGCCAGCTTTATAATATTTTGTGATAAAATAGTAGAATATGAAAAATAATATAAGAAATAAAGAAGGTGGCTTTTTACAAATAATAATTTTAATTCTTATTGTCTTGTTTATTATGAAATACTCTGGGCTTACCATAAGTGATGCCGTAAATTGGTTTAAAACCACCTTTAATAGTGTTTTAAGATAGCCAAAGTGGATTGTACGACATTTTAATGTCGATACAATCCACGCCCATCTTTGTGGTATATAAGGTATACCGCAAAGATATATTGTGCGACACGGTATGTTTTATATAACTCCTATCCCCGCTCCACAAACTAGCTTTGAATTTATTTACACGACGTAGACTTAGAGTAGCCGGCAGATATGGCTTCGGCCTCGGTGTTAAAATAAATTCTATTTTCTTGCTTGATGGTTTTCCCACCAGAACAACCTATGGAATAATATTTCTTTCCCCTATTGGAGGCAAAAAAGGCTTTGCCGGTAGTTGTTGTTTCAAAAATAGTTTTAGATTCCTTTTCTAAAGAAGAACTGCGGGAGGGAATAACGGGGGCGGAAATTTTTATTGGGAACGACTATGAAATAGCACTCGTCGAACAAAAATTAGGTATTTCTCATGAAGAGCTCCGAACCATGGTGCCGGTACTGATTACTACACTAGGCAGCAAAGGATCGATCGTTGAAACGCGGAACGAAAGCATTCATATACGGCCGGCAAAGCCGAAAAAAATCACTGATCCGACCGGTGCGGGGGATGCCTATCGCTCCGGGTTTCTCGCGGGATTTCTACATAAACTCCCTTTGGATGTCTGCGGCCAAATGGGCTCTGTCGCCGCCGTTTATTCGGTCGAAACATACGGTACTGCCACACACTATTACACACGGGAAGCATTTAATAAACGGTATAAAGAAAACTACGGAAAGTCTCTCTTGTAAAGTCCTATAGAATACGATAAAATACACGTGTTCATATGGCAAAAAAATCCAAAACATACGATATTAAAGATATTTCTCTTGCTGGCCAGGGGAAACTAAAGGTTGAATGGGCGGGGAGGAATATGCCGGTTCTCAAACTTCTCCTCGGGCGATTTACTAAGGAGAAACCGCTCAAAGGTGTACGCCTTGGCGCCTGTCTTCATGTGACGGCAGAAACGGCAAACCTGATGATCGTTTTGAAAGCCGGAGGAGCAGAGCTTGCCCTTTGCGCGAGCAATCCTTTGTCTACGCAGGATGATGTTGCGGCGGCTCTTGCCAAAATGTACGGTATTCCCACCTACGCCATCAAAGGCGAAGACACCAAGACGTATTACAAACATCTCAATGCCGTT
>Ga0209541_10013835_pt1 | contig 12268 bp, 10 predicted proteins | sample RifCSPlowO2_01_FD_184027 | JGI IMG/M metagenome (GOLD analysis project Ga0209541, IMG submission 184027) | Groundwater microbial communities from Rifle, Colorado - Rifle CSP2_plank lowO2_0.1 (SPAdes) (version 2) | ecosystem: Environmental > Aquatic > Deep subsurface > Groundwater | place...
TCCTTGATATCCGTTCGCAAATCCTGTCGCTTATTTTGTTCAGTATTGCGGCTGTGCTTATTTTGGCGCCTTTGTTTGCGGCGCGCATGGTAAAACCGATACGCGCCCTGCAAGATGGAGCCCGCGAGATAGAGCGCGGAAATTTTGCCGGGCGCGTTGCCATCAAAACGGACGATGAGCTTGAAGAACTTGGTGAATCATTTAATCATATGGCCGCGGGATTAAAACAATTGCAGGAGTTAAAAAACGAATTTACTTTTATCGCGGCCCATGAACTTCGTACCCCGGTTACTGCCATCAAGGGATTTCTTTCCATGGTATTTGAGGGAGACGCGGGCGCGCTTTCCGACAAACTAAAACAGTATCTTGACCCGGTGCGCCAAGCCAATGATCGCCTTATCCAGCTGGTGAATGATATTTTGGAAATTGCGCGCTCCGAAGCCGGACGTCTAAAAATAGAGGTATCTCCCTGCGATATGGAAAAATGCGTTCAATCAATTTTAACCGAAGTAAAGCCGTTGGCGGATGAGAAAAAAATAGCGCTGCAATATGAGGCGCTACCCAATATACCGCAAGTCCTTGCGGATGAGCTGCGTCTTAAAGAAGTTATTACGAATTTTATTTCCAATGCCATTAAATATAATAATGAGGGCGGCTGGGTTAAAATTTCACACGAACTTAAAGGCGATATGCTGATAACCAATGTGGCGGATAACGGATTCGGCATGTCTCGCGAAGAGCAAAATAAGGTTTTTGAGAAATTTTTCCGTTCGGATGCCGCCAAAATAAAATCAATTCAGGGCACGGGCCTCGGACTTTTCATCACCAAAGAACTTGTTGATAAAATGGGCGGAAAAATTTGGTTTTCATCGGAGGAAGGGAAGGGGACCACATTCAGTTTTAGCCTGAAAGTTATTTCGTAATTCCGACTTTTTTTTCAAGCCGTCCAACCCGAAAACTAAGTCCCAGTATTTCTCGATCTTGGGCAAACACAAGACGAGTCATCGGGCCGAGTTCACCTTTGATATCATGGAGATCCGCATTCATCCGTTCAAGCTCTGACATCATTGTTTTTAAATCGTCTTTCGTCGCCATACGGGAAGCAAGATCGCCAAACCCCTTCTGAACCATTTCTGCTAATTTTTCAATTGTCATATTTTTCTTTACCATGTAGGCAAATTATACAGCAACTAATAAAATCCGGCAAGTATATAATTATCCACATTCATAGCGAGTTGCGTTTTCTTCCGCACTAAAATATGCTATAATGATAAAATTAATAAATATGATTTCAAAAGAAAACAATTTCGCGTTTATAGACAGCCAAAATTTAAATCTTGGCGTTCGCGCGCAGGGCTGGGAACTGGACTTCGCGCGTTTTCGCGTATATTTGAAAGATAAGTATGATATCACGAAAGCGTTTCTTTGTATTGGCTATGTGAAAGGCAATGAGGGGCTTTACAAATATCTTCAGGAGAGTGGCTATGTTTGTGTGTTTAAGCCGACGCTGGAGCTTCCCGACGGAGAGGTAAAAGGCAATGTTGACGCAGAACTTGTTTTGCACACGATGATTCATATAAACGATTTAGACAAAGCGCTCATCATAACTGGTGACGGCGATTTTCATTGCCTTGTTGAATACTTGCTGAAACAGAAAAAACTTCTTGCGCTTATGGTGCCGAACCGTAAAAGGTATTCCGGACTTCTGAAGCGAGCTGATTTCTTGACATACACCAGATTTGTCGCCGACATCAGAAACAAGGTCCAAAAAAAGAAAGACCCCGATAAGGACAAAACCTCATCAGGGCACCCTTTCCGTTCGTGATAATTCCAGTATAGCAAACCCACATTCTATGTCAAGTGCCAAGCTGTGGAAAACTTTACCCCCGCGCCAGAGAGATGGGATTTAACAACTTTTAGAAAATTAGTATAATGTAAGTGATGATAAAATTAACAACATGATTTTAAAAGAAAATAATTTTGCGTACATAGATGGAGCGAATCTGTATAAAGGTGTCGCAAGTTTGGGATGGACTATGGATTATAGGAGATTCAGGATGTGGCTAACTGAAAAATATGGTGTAAAATCCGCCTACTTATTCATAGGATTAATACCGAAACACAAAGAACTTTATAAATATCTTCAAGAATGTGGTTTTACTCTAATTTTTAAAGAGGTCATTTATAACAAAGATGGAAAACCGAAAGGCAATTGCGATGCAGATTTAGTTTTGCAGGTCGCTTGTGATACTTATGAAAATAAGTACGAAAAAGCTGTCATTGTCTCAAGCGACGGTGATTACGCTGGTTTAGTGAAGTTTCTCAAGTTGAAGGAAAAGATTATAGCGCTTCTTTCTCCGGCCAAACATGAAAAATGTTCAATTCTCTTGAAAAGAACCGATGTGCCAATTTATTATGTTTCCGACAAAAGGTCTATTTTAGAAGCCCAAAAAGAAAAAGCCCCCGATGGAGACAGAACTCCATAAGGGTCTTTTCCGTAGTGAATTAATTCTATAGTAGCAAACCCAAATATGATGTCAAGAGCATTTATCCACAATAAATTTCTACGGGCTTTCGTTATATTGCTCATAGTTTTCGGCTGGATCTTTTCTGGTTGGCCGAAAATTCAAATAATGGAAGCGGTAACCACGGAAACATTTACAACTTCTACAACATGGACTGCGCCGACTGGCGTTACATCTGTTACTGCTGAAGTGTGGGGAGGCGGCGGCGGTGGTGGTGGTGGTGGAGAAAACGCAACTACGGACGGAGGTGGTGGCGGTTGCTTATACTTTGCGCTAAAATATGCTATATTATGGGAGTGTTGAATTATTCCCTGAGTTTGGTTGAAGGGATACATACATAGGCCAAAAAGTTATTCCTTCTTTCGATAAACTCAGGATAAATTGTTCAGAAGGTAACTTTTTGCCTATTATTCAACGGACACCGGCGGATGTGTACTTTAACCAAAGGTCGAATCAAACATTAACAATTTTTTCGCCGCCAATTCTATCTAACTTATCCACAATTACTATCTAGACAAGTAGGACCACTTATGAGACCACTTTAGTCTCGCATTAATAACTAAACTCGCATTAATAACTAAATTTGTTTGATAAGGTAAAATCAATCAGATTTCGTTACTAATACCTTTTTCTATGTTTAGAAAAAATTTATCAATATATCTGGTAATATTAGTATTAGTGGTCATATTGGCCACAATTTACAGCGTAAAAAGTTACAGCGTAAAAAGCGCGCCTCCGGATTTTGTTCAGTTGCCGGAAGTATCGGGCGTCGTGAGGTTTCCGCGCATAACTCCTCCTGGCAGAGATGACCTTGCACCGGAAGGGCCGGATTCCAATATCAGCAGCAATAAAACTCCGCAAAATGAAACTTCCGTCGCGGTCCACCCCAACAACCCCAATTTTGTTGTCGCAGCCGCGCATGATTATAGAAATGGGGATGCGACATGCGCTTTTTATAAATCCTTAGACGCCGGTGCAACCTGGAGCTTCAAACTTCTTGACCGGCTTGGTTATAGCACAAGCGGAGACCCAGCCATCGCCATGGACAAAAACGGAGTGATTTACCAAAGCTGCTTGCATTTTAATCGTGGAGGTAATGTGGAAAACGCGATAGTCGTGCATACTTCGTCCGACGGCGGCCTGACTTTTTCCAGCCAAATAATCGCATCAAGCAATAACGGTAGTTATTTATTTGGCGGCGGGACTTTTCACGATAAAGAATATATTGCCGTGGACGAAGATACCGGAGCGGTTTATGTCAGCTGGACGCGCTTTGGGTCCGGTAGATCAGATATTTTGCTTTCGTATAAATCCGCCGGATCAGGAACTTTCTCCGAACCCATGGTTGTGAGCGACGGACCTGTCAATCAGGGATCTATTCCCGTTTTGCGGAAAGATCCCTTAACCGGCCAGAAAGCTATTTATATCGCGTGGATTAGTTTTTCTCCGACAACGGAAATAAGAATTGATTCCGCGCCTGTTGATTTTAGTACCGGCGCTGTTACCGGATTTTTCGGATTTGACAAAGTCGTTTCTCCGATAGCAAGAATACCGAGCAAGTTTACCGGCCAGGATTTTAGGACAAACAGTGATCCTTCTTTGGCCGCAGATAAATTGACAGGCAATCTTTATTTAGTTTGGGCAGAAGATCCGCCCGGTGCAGACGAGGCTGACGTGGTTTTGTCAAGATCTACGGACGCGGGAGAAAATTGGAGCGCGCATTTGCGTATAAATGACGACACTACCACCAGAGATCAATTTTTTCCGAGAATAGCAACGAATCCAAACGGAGGCATTCATGTTGTTTGGTATGACAAGCGCAATGACGCAAGAGATCTTGCCTTTCATGCTTATTACGCCAAATCTAATAGCGGTGGCCTAAGTTTTTTGCCGAACATCCGCATTTCGGATAACCCATCCAAGCCGTCAAAAGGAGACGCTTTCGGCGGCAGGTTTATCGGCGACTATATTGGAATTGCGGCCAGCTCCATTTCTGCTCACCCGGTATTTATGGGCTATAACAGGAATGACCAGGAAATTTATGCCGAACGCGTTTTATCGGAGTAGACGCAAAAATAATGACCAATGTGTGTACAAAACATGAAGTTTAGTCGGAAAAAAGTAAGGGATAAAATTTTAATTTTTACCTTAATTTTTGGCTGGGTTTTTTCCGGCTGGCCGCCGATCTGGCAAAATCTGCCTTTTCCACCGGAAGTTCAAGAAGTAGAGGCCTCTGTTTCTACAGTTACTAGCGGGTTTCCAGGAGGATCAAGTTATGTTTTTACCACCGAACAAGTCGGAGGATCAGACGCGCATGTTCTTATTTTAACTAATCCCGGAGACGCGCCGGATTATAAATGGCAGTTTTTAACCGGAGGAGTCCGGCTTTTCATTGACCGTAACGCTGGGGCTGGCTTTGTGCAGTTAATTTCGCAAATCCAGACAGCGCCCGAGTACATGAAACAGCAAGGGCCGACTGGCAATTTTGTCTGGAGGTCTTACGGATTGAGCATAGATACAAGCGGTGCCAATGTTTTGCAGGGCTTTGACAAGCAAAGCCAAGCTGACGGCTCGGTAAAATTAGTCCGAACCCACAGTACTTTTGAAGAAGGCATTGCGGAGGCGCTTACCGAAACCTGGACGATTCCGGCTTCAGCCGAGGATTTGGGGAATAAAGGCCCCAAAGCAACTTATGCCATGACCAAAAACCGAGGGATTATTCTGACCAAGGGAGTTCAAGAAGGAACCTGGCGCATGCGCTGGGCGCTATCGGGCATCGCCGACATTGCGGCGGACAATTCAAACATAAAGGACTCCGAGAATTGGGCGATCCGTAAAAAATCATATTCCAATAATGAGTTTACGATTGACGTGGATGATTTTGACAATCTTATGGGGGATTTGGGAGACGGCACGGGCAACCATACGTTTTCCGAAATTGGCACGAACAATAAAGCGGAAATCCTCTTTTACAAAAACGGCACCATCGGTGAGCGCGTGGTGGATCCGACGATGGTGACTTTAGGGGCTTCAACTAGGACTTGGGGCCATAGCGAAAGAGACGTATTTTTCAATGGCCAGAATTTTTTCATGATATATAGTGGCATCGGTTCATTAGTTTATAAAGCGAGCTCTGACAATGTTACGTGGACGGCGACCTCTACGCTTATCTCTAACATTAGTTTCTCTGTGACTAGTCCGCGACAGGTGATCGGAGTTTATTTAGTGAGCGATTCCAAATTTGATGTTGTTTATAGCATTTATGAATCACCGCTTGCTAATTATAAAGTTGTGACCTGCACTATATCCGGTCAAACAATAAATTGCGGGAATCCGAGTGCGGTTGCGTTTGGTGCTGATTATGTGGGTTATGGCGTTGCCGTAGCACGTACTCCCAGCAGCAATAGAATCTTTATGATCATAAATTCTGGTAATACTGACAATGAGCTCAGAGTATACTCCGCAGATCAAACCGGAGACGCGGAGAATATAACATCCTGGACCGGCGAAGTGACCACAGAGGACTCGAATATAACGACTAATACTGGGGTGGCAATTGTGCCTTACAACAACGCTGATAAAGTTTTAGTAATTTATTCCAGAGATCCCGGAGGACCAGGGTCTGACGGAGTTTATTCAAGAGCTATTACAAGAGCGGGCGGAGCTGGAAGTTCTGTGCAGATCGGTAATTTAGATAATATAGGGACAGTGAGCGTCCCAGTCAGAATATCTGACACTGATTTTCGCTATATTCTTAAAAAAACTGTTGCCGCCGGCGATTCAATGGTTGAGTATACTTGGAATAATTCATCTTGGTCGAGCTTGGGCGCAATTGATGCCGAGACCGATCAGGAATACCCGAGCTTGTTTTATGATAGCGTATCGGGCGATTTGTATGCTTTCTCCCTTGACACCGGAACTGCGGGCGATTCGGTGGAGCGGCATTATAAGCCAAGTGGCGGCAGTTGGCAGACGGAAGTTGTGGTTGACGCAGGCGAGGGGTCTCCGGATCGCTCTTTGCCCATTACCCAAATGCACGAGCCAGCGGCCACCAGCACGATTAGAGATGCAACCCAGCTAACTTGGGCGTACAGAGCGGCGAACGGATCCCTTTTTAATCTAATGTTCGGTAATTCCAAACTTAATGATTTATCATGGAGTACCGGCTCGGCTGATTTTGAAATTTGGACATCTTCGTCTTTAACCTGGGACGCGGGGACATTGCTTTGTTCGGGAACTTTAACTGATACTAATACTGATACTGTTTCCTGCTCCAGCGGCTCTGTCGCCGCCAGCACCCAATACCGCGTCCAGATCCTTTTAAAAAACTCCGGGGCCGCCACTTCAACCATGGCTAGCACAACCAGCAATTACATCGAGCATAAAAGCATCAAAGGCGCTTCGTCTTGGGCCGGCTCCAACCCAACGCTCGGAACTTGCGGATTCAAAGATATTGACAGCGACGATGGTTCTACCGCCTGCGCTCTAAACTGGAGTGGTAATGACGCGCGGATTACGAATACCGGCAATGGAAATATTATTTTAGGCACAAGCGGAGGGGGAGCGGGCACAGAAGGATTTATGTATATGATTACCACTTCTTCTGCCGTGCCTTCAAGCGATTCCGGGAACTACGTGAATGCCAGTTTTGCTTATTATCCTTGGAGTGTGACTACTAATCCTATTACCATGGTTGAAGATTCAAGTAAAATAACGATTACCGGGTCGGGAGGTGCGGCCTCGCTTACCTTTGTTGTAAGCACGAATAATTTTCCGAACATTACTTCAGGGACCGCAGTATTTGCCACCACCACTTTGAGTGTGGATACCGACAATTCCACGGGTTGGAACGTGACGGTCGCGCGGAATGATTCGGACACAACGATTGATCTGGATACAGACGCAACGATAAATATCACTGATCAAACCGCCTGGGTTCCGGGCGCGGCTACCACCACGGCCGGAAACGCCGTGCGCATTTCTTCGCTTGATTCAAGCGGCGATGTTTTGGCAATGCGGGTGATGACTGCCAGCGGCACCCAGGCATTCAAATCCACCAGTTGGTGGGGGACAACCGATGCTTATATAGACAGCGCGACCACGCTCTGGGCCGGGTTTAATTCCACTGCCAAGAAAATCGGCGATAGCAGTATAAGCTGTTCCGGCGCAAATTGCGCCTTAAATACTGTACTTTATTATCTTGACGTGCCGTCAACCCAGAAGACCGGCGTATATTCCGGCGGGATTACCTATACCGCAACGATGAATCCCTGAAATCACATATCACATAACACGAGACACTCCACAAATATACCGGTTTCCTTCAAGTGACTTTATAAAGTTTCCATAATATTGTGTAACTTTATAAAGTTTGGTAAAATAGCTATACTTAAAGAAATTTGCACCCATGAATACGCGCCAAAAGCTGGAAATTATTCAAAAGAAGCTGGGGTTGACCCAGACAAAACTCGCCGAAAAATTTGGCGTGTCTTTCGCCGCATTCAACAGCTGGTGGACTGGAAAATCAAAGCCTAGGCTGAAAATGCAAGCCGCCATAGACGAGCTGTTTTTGGAAGTGACCGGACAAAAAATAATTCCCGTCAATCAGCTTATTGCCAAGAAGCAAGTCCTGCGCCGAAAAGATGAAGCGCTGGTACTTAAGCTTCACAGCATTCTCATGAACGGTGTCCGGCCGGATGCCGGTGTTTTCCGCAATCATGCCGTCAGGATTAGCGGCGTCAATTTACCAACCGCTAATTATATGAGTGTTCCCAAATTAATGTCGGAGGTAATAACTCGAGTCGCCCTAAAAAACAAAGATGTAATTGCAGAGTCCGCAGGTATTCATAGCAAATTTGAACAAATTCATCCTTTTTCTGACGGCAATGGCCGTGTCGGACGTTTGTTTATGAACGTGATGCTTCTTAGTGCGAATTTTGCCCCCGCCATAATCCGTCAGGAACAAAAACGGCTTTATTACGCATATCTTTATAAAGCTCAAACCAAAGACGACCATAGCCAACTGGAAGATTTTCTATGTGAGGCTGTTGCGGACGGATTCAAAATTTTGGAACGAACAGATATAAGGTAAGGGATAATGCCCTGTGGATAACTTTTTATGTTTTCCCCAAAAACACGCATATAATATATATATGGCTCTCTCTCTCTCTCTCCTTAAAAGACGAAAAATATGCTTGCATATTTAGGCCGTTTTGCCTTTGAGCGAACGGCCTTTTCTATTGCCAAAATGTAGTCTCGCATTGAGCTTAGCTCCGGTGCGGGGGTCGATTGAAAATTGAACTAATTAATTCTTAAAGCAAATATGTTTGAATATATTGCGTTATCAATAAAAAATGATATTTATCTGCTCGGCGTTGCTTTAATGATCGCGTTGTTGGCGTTTTCCGGCTTTTACGCGAAGCATGCCTATGGAGAAGCGGTAAATTTAACGGTAACGGTTGCCTCAACCTTATCATTTACTACCAGCACTAACCAGTTTTCTAATTTAACGCCCGCAACGCCGGTACAGGCGACCACCACGCTTTCGGTAACGACCAATAATGCCCCCGGTTGGAATGTAACCTTGTCTTGTGATGACAGAACGCTCACGGTAGCGTGTGGAAGCATAGGCGGCCTTAATGTCACGGAACTTCCTGACGGCACCGGATGGATTGTGGCAGCAGCTACGGCCACTACTACTGGCGGAAATGCCGCCTCAATTTCTTCCGGAGACAACTTTCTGTATTTCCGGGTGATGAGCGCCAGCGGTTCCGTGCCGTTTCTTTCCACGGCTTGGTGGGGCACAAGCGATACTATGTTTAATGCCAGCCAGAAGTGGGCCGGCATTGCCAGCTCAACAAATGTTTCCCGGATCGGCAATGCGGGAAGTGGTTCTTACAGCGCCAGCACGCACTTAAACACTGTGCAGTATTATCTTGATGTTGGGGCAAGCCAGCAAACTGGCGCGTACGAAGCTCCCTTGACATATTCGGCAACGGTAAATCCATAATATTTGTGTAAATGAACTGGTAGCGGGTAGCTCCAAGAATGTCATTCTGACATGGGGAATAACGTTTTACCCGCTACCATTTTGATATGAGTTATTCGCTAAAAATCGCGAGAGCGGTAATATGCTTTGCTGTTTTTTTATATGCGTTTTTGATCGTCGGAATCGGCATAAGTTATAGCGCAAGCACCGGTTTGACTATTCAGCCGGTCAAGGTTTCCCATACCATTGAACCGGGAAATTCCGTTTCCAGTCAGATAACGCTCAAAAATGAAAGCGATGGTACGGTGAAAGTTGAGGCGACTATTGAGGACTTCATTCCGGCGGCTGGAAGCGTGAATGTTCAGTTTGTGGGCAGAGCGGAGGGAGTTACAACAGTTCGGGACTGGATAACGCTTGACGCGCCCGATTCGTTTGTCTTTGAAAAGGGACAAGCAAGAAGCATTATTTATACCGTAAAAGCGCCTCCGGATGCGGAACCCGGCGGGCATTTTGGGGTTGTCTTTTTTAAAGCGACCGATGCCAAGGAGCAGGGCCAGTTGAAAGTCGGCACCCGGGTCGGAATGCTTATTTTTATAACCGTCCCGGGCAATCAATTGCAGAAAGGCAAGGTGTTGGATTTTTCCGCTCCGATTTTTGTGCAAAAAGGTCCGGTGCCCTTTACCATCAAATTTGAAAACACCGGTACGGTTCATTTTGAGCCAAAGGGCGTGATTACCATTACCAATATTTTTGGAAAAGAAGTTGGCGTGGTGCCGGTGGCCGGGCAGACGGTATTGCCTACAGGAGTTCGTGATCTTTCGGCAATGTGGGATGTTTCCGGGCTTTTGCTGGGGCGTTACGTTGCCGAAATTAATATCGTGGATGGAGAGGGAAACGAGTTAACCGCTAACAAAATAGCATTTTACGCCTTTCCTCTGTGGTATTTGCTTGGCTTTATTGTTGCGGTTATCGCGCTCTTTTTCGGTGTAAAGTTTCTTAAGAAAAACGTAAGGATTTCTATTGCAAAAAATCACGATGAATGAAAATCACGCATCTCACTTTTATATATTTTATCACTTTTATTTTTATCCCGTTTTTGGTCTATGCCAGTGGGGTAAATCTGCAAGTGACGATTAACGGGACTTGCGGCAACGGCACTATTGACTCCGGCGAGGAATGCGACGGCTCTAATTTAAACGGAAAAAGCTGTTCCACCCAAGGTTTTTCGGGCGGAACTTTAAGTTGCAACTCTAATTGCACTTTTAATACTTCTTCCTGCACTACGGCGGCGCCGGTTCCTGCGGGCGGAGGTGGTGGGGGCGGCGGATTTTATGTCGCTCCAGCCATCGGCGTTACTTTTTCTGGCAGAGCTTACCCCAAGAGCACGATAACAGTTTTGAAAGACGCGCAAATTGCGGCCACAACGATTGCCGATGCCAATGCCAATTTTTCAGTGAGTGTTACCGGCATTTCCAGCGGCAATTATATTTTTAGCGTTTATTCGGAAGATAGCAAAGGAATCCGCTCATCTCTTTTAACTTTTCCAGTAAGCGTAACTTCCGGCGCCACCACTAACATCGGCGGCGTTTTCATTGCGCCAACCATCGCGGTTGATAAGAGCGAAGTCAAGCGCGGCGACAACATCGCGATTTTTGGGCAAAGTGTGCCAAGCGGAGAGATTACAATCGCAGTTAGTTCGGAGGAAGAATTTTTTGGAAAAACTGCCGCCGATCCGAATGGCGCGTATCTTTACAATTTTGATACTACTCAACTGGATATGGGTCAGCATTTCACAAAATCAAAAGCGGCCAAAGAAGGCGCGATTAGTTCTTTTAGCAAGGCCATCAGTTTTCTCGTTGGCACAAAAAATGTTTCCGCTCAGCCGGCAAAATGTCCGGCAAAAGCCGATTTGAATAACGATTGTCGAGTAAATCTGGTTGATTTTTCCATTGCCGCGTATTGGCACAAACGAGCACTCTCCACGGAGTTTAAGCCAAAAGAAATAGAGCGGTTAAACGGCGATGGAAAAGTTGATTTGATTGATTTTTCAATAATGGCATTTTATTGGACTGGTTAAATTAGGAACATGGAACAAGAGACAAGGAACATGGAACAAGAGACAAGGCGGAGAAGACAAGGGGTGAAGACCCTCCTTGTTTCTTGTTGCTTGTTGCTTGTTGCTACGTCAGTATTTGCCACAGTGATTTCATTTGATTCAAAAACAACGCAAGCACAAGTTGACAAAAATTTTGAGGTAACTCTATTCGTGAACACCGAGCAGGAAAATATCAACGCTTTCGAGGGGAAAATAATCTTTCCCAATGACCTTTTGGATTTAAAAGAGATACGGGATGGAAATACTATTGTAAATTTTTGGGTAGAGCGGCCGCACAAGGAACAAGGGACAGGAGACAAGAAACAAGGAGAAATCGCTTTTTCCGGCATCACGCCCGGAGGGTATGAGGGAGAAAAGGGATTACTTTTTTCGGCGGTATTCCGGGCTCTACGAGAAGGGGATGGGGTGTTGGAGGTTAAAGATGTTAAAGCGTTACTTAATGATGGAAAGGGAACACCGGCTCGCTTATCACTATCGCCGTTTAAGTTTATCGTTTCCAAAGAGGATCCCCTTGTTCCTGGTCTCTTGATCCCTGCTCCTGAAGATATCGAGCCGCCAGAATCGTTTAAGCCAGAGATTGCGCGCGATTCAACCATATTTGATGGCAAATGGTTTTTGGTCTTTGCGACGCAAGACAAG
>Ga0209541_10013837_pt1 | contig 12267 bp, 11 predicted proteins | sample RifCSPlowO2_01_FD_184027 | JGI IMG/M metagenome (GOLD analysis project Ga0209541, IMG submission 184027) | Groundwater microbial communities from Rifle, Colorado - Rifle CSP2_plank lowO2_0.1 (SPAdes) (version 2) | ecosystem: Environmental > Aquatic > Deep subsurface > Groundwater | place...
CCCTCCAGCCAGCCATATCTGCCTTCTATCCTGAATTTCCGGTACAAACTTTATTTTTTTCTCAAAAATAGTTGGATCATTATTGAGATAGATGTTGTAATCCTGTATACTTACAAACTCTTTTACATTTTTACCCCAATAAATCTGTGCTAATTCTGCATAATTGTCTGCATGATTACCTACAATAAAAGTTTCATTTGGATACTCTTTAATAATTTTTTCTAAATCACTTAAAATTATCTCTTCTTCATTTATTTCGCTTATCTCCAATTTCCCTAAGTTATTAATAGCTGAATTTAGCTCTTGAGCATTTGTTGAATATTTTATCTGTATTAAATATGGGTTTATTATGATGAGGCTTATAATTAAGAAAATAATTAATTGTTTTTTGAACTGCTCTTCATTTAGACTTTTAGATAAAAACAATATTAAAATAGGCCATAAAAAAAGAATGTATCTTATTTGTGGGTTGACTAAAAAGAAAATAAAAGGGAGCGTAATAAAGATAACTGTTTTTTTATTCTCTTTAAAGAATTTTTTTAAAAAAAGTGTGTATCCAAAAAATGGAAGCATAATTAGAAAACTGATATAACCTGTTAATGATCTTAAAGTTATTTTTCCTGTACCATATATATTACCAAAAAAAGATGACGAAATTATCCCAAACAGAAATTTAGTTAAAGTATACAAAGGAAAACCGTATAATACTGTATCCAAAATAAATAATGGCATAAACCCAATTAGCATTGAAAATAAAAATATTATGAGAATACTAACATTTTTATTATAGAAAAAAAGGATTATAAAGAAAAATAGAACGAACAGGGCGGTATTCCAGAAAATTATAGAAAGGCCCATTAGGATTCCTGAATAAATTAAATTTAATACTTTTTTAGAAGCCTCAAATCTGGTTATGAAAAAGAAACCCCACAGAAACAATAAACTCGAGATTTGTATTGGATTTATCCAAGGACCAATATACCAAATAATTGGTGAGGCTGCGATTAATAATAAAGCTCTTGAATCTTTTTTACTTATATAATACGTGCTGATTATTATCAGAATCAAGAATAATATGTTAGTTATTTTCATTATTAAAAAACTGTTGAATAAGCCCACTAGAGGAGCATGAATAAATCCATATAACAAACTATGAGAAGCCCTTATTTTAGCGCCGTATTCTCCTGCAAAAAACTTAGCTACTCCGGTGTATTCTACAACATCTGTAGAACCATAATAATGAGTGATCAGACTGATTATGATTATAACAAATATAAGAAATAATGCAAATTGATTATATCTTTTTAATTCAATCATAATCTCCTCTCATAAGATTTATTTTCATTTTGATGATATTCAATAAAGCATCAAGTATTCCCTTAAATATCGGTGATTTTGATTTCCTTGTGTCTTTCCAAATAACAGGTATTTCTTTTATTTTATATCCTTTCTTATTTGCCACCACCAACATTTCAGTACTCATAAACCCAACATTAACTGCTTTCATTTTTGGGATTATATTATCTCTAACCCTTCGGTTTATTGCTTTAAATCCGCACTGAAAATCACTCAGTTTTATGAAAAAAACAGTTCTTAATAGAAATATTAAAAATAGTGAGATGAGGTGTCTATGAAAATTTCTCGATGTCTTAGATTCTTTGGATGTTCTAGATCCGGTCACAATATCATACTCTTCTTCTATGCCTTTAATTAATTCTGGAATATGCTTTATATCAGTAGACAAATCTGCGTCCATATGTATGTATATATCTGCATCTTCAAGCAGAAAATTTTTCTTTATAGAATAACTCATTGGCCTTCTATTTAGATGTCTAACATAAACTTTTTTGTATTTTTTTGCTAATCCTTCTGAAATCTTAAGAGTTTTGTCTATTGAATCATTATCACTTATTAAAATCCTGCAATCATAACTCCTTATGTTCTCTTCAAGAAAATCATGCAGTTTTATGATGTTTTTTTCCAAAACTTCCTCCTCATTGTACGCGGGAATTAAGATAAGTACGTTTTTCATTTTAATATATCTATTAATTCCAAAAGATTATTAATAAAATATTTTGGTTTTAATTTTAATTGAAGCATTTTTATTTCATGTTCTTTATTTCCAATGTTCTTCCCTTGTAAAGCCCCTCTTTTTAAGAAAACTGTGTTTTCTATTCCTGCATTTTCTGCTGCTTTAATGTCTTTCCAAGAATCTCCAAGCATCCAAGACTGTTTTAAATTTAAATTGTAAAGTCCTTTTGCCATTAAAAATAATCCTGGAGCAGGTTTTCTGCATTTGCACTCTAAAGAGAAACCTTCTTTATGAAAACACTCCAAGATCTGTGACCTATCAAGTTCCAATTCCTGACAAAGTTTTGTTGTGATATCTTCATAGGTCTTGAGAAGAATATTTTTTTTCAGATAATCTGGTTGATTTGTGATAATTATTGGAAAAAAACCTTTATTTTTTGTGTAATCTATAATTTTTTTTGCATTTTTATTTATTTCTAATTCAGATGTATTTAGGGGAGCACAATCCATCATAGTCCCATATTCTTCTTCATGTCTATAGACCATATTATTTAATACTCCGTCTCTATCAAAAAAAAATGCTTTGTTCATTAGGGGTTATTAATCTATTTATTTTAATACTTTTCTATACTCTATCTTCTACTCACAGAAATTGCTGATCTCTCAAATTCTTCTAAGGTTTGATGAGTTAATGGGTGAAATATTGAATTGCCTAAAACAATGTCCTTTTCTATTTCAAAGGATCTTTCTGCCTCTTTTAAAGGGGGGATATTTTGTAATTTTTGAACTATGTTAAAGGGGATTGTTATTACTTGAGGTGCTGCTTTTAGTATTCTATAAATATCTTCTGGCTCCCTTATACTTCCTACTATCAATTGAGAGTTTGTTCCATTTAGTTTTTCTGCAACATAGGCTATTTTATTAAGAGTTATTTTCCAGGCCTCTTCAAAATATCTATCTTTATTTTGTTTAATAATATCTTTCCAATTTGGGAATTTATTAATTCTTTCCAAACTGTTTCCAGATAATTCTAGTATATGAGCATCGAGCATTCTATTTGCAAACAAACTAACATAAGTTGCTCCTGCTTCTGCAGCTTTTAATGCTTGATAAGGGGTCATGCAGGCAGTTACGTTGGTTTTAATCCCTCTTTGAGACAATATCTCAGTAGCCATTAATCCTCCCTCGCATATTGGAATCTTAATAATAACGTTGCTGCCCCATTTACACATCTCTTCTGCTTGCCTTAATAAGGTGTCTCTTACTTGTTCTGGTTTTGTGTAAATCTCTGAGAGGACAGTTCCTCTTAAATCGGTTTCTAAACTTACTGGAACATTGGGATATTTTTTAAGTATTTCTTTGCAAGCTCTTTCAAAATTTAATGAAGAGTCTCCGGTTAGTTCAATTATCTTTGGGTTTGTTGTTATCCCATCATCTACACCTTTAGAAAAACAATACTCTATTTCATTAAGATTTGCGGTATCTGCAAAAAACTTAATTTTTGTTTTAGAAAGGTCATATTGTTTGATTATATCATTTATTCTTTCCCTGATAACTGGATCAGAAAACTTTTCTTTTAATTGTTTAGGGTTTAATACTAGAGGATTTTTTAATTCTTGTTCTATTAATTCTTTTAATCTCCAAACAACCAAATGCTGCATAACCCCGTGAAAACCTTCTGTATGAGGAGTTGAATCTTTTGGTACAACAATACATGAATCTGCTAATTCTTTTAATTTTCCTCCATCAAATCCTGCCAAACCTAAGATTTTTGCATTTCTTTTTTTTGCTAAAGTCATTGCCTCGATAATATTCCCAGACCATCCGCTTCCTCCATGAACTGAAATTATTAATATTGCGTCTCCTTCATCTAAAAAAGTGTTAAGTAATCCAGAATAAGCTTTATCCCACCCAGAATCATTTATCCAAGCAGTTAAAACGGCAGGATTATCATTTAAACAAATTGCCTTAAATCCTCTTTTTGAATCTACAATTTCCCTGTCAGAACTTGTATTTGCAACTGTTTTTGTTAGATCTGCTGCAAAATGAGAGGCGTTAGAAGCACTTCCTCCATTACCCATAGTAATAACCTTCTTGCCTGACTTCCAGATATCAAAAAGTATATCTATAAACTTATTTATTTCTTCTCTATCTAAGTTTTGAACTATTTCATTTGTTTCTTGGAGATATGTATCAATAAATTCTCTATTCATCTTCCTTCGTATAATACTTTACAACCCTCATTATCAAATTTAAAAGATAACTCTTTTAAGCCTGCTTTTTGCATGGCTTGTCTTAGCCTTTCTTTATTTCCCTCACAATAAAAGAGCAAAAATCCTCCTCCTCCTGCTCCAACTAATTTTCCTCCAATTGCACCATTTTTTATTCCTAGTTCATAATATTCATCTATTTCAGAAGAAGACATCTGTTCTCCAAAAGTTTTTTTGGTCTCCCAATGAACATTCAACCATCTTCCAAATCTTGCTATATCCCCCTCTTCCAATGCCTTTTTTATTTCCTTCCCTATATCTTTCAAAATATGCATTTGCTTTATTTTTTCTTCATCAGATTCTAAATTTTTTTTCTGATTAGATATAACCTCTACAGCAGAGCGAGTAATTCCTGTATTAAAAAGCAGAGTATTATTTTCTAATTCTTCTAGATTAGAATAAGAGATATTTAATGAACTCACAATTACATTTCCAAATTTATCAATTTCTAAATTTAAAAGGCCTCCAAAAGCAGCAGTATATTGGTCTTGTTTACCTATGGGTTCTTTTAAAATATTCATTTCTATATGGGCTGCTTCTTCAGCTAGTTTTTTTGCAGATACGTCTTCTCTTTTATAGATATGAAGCGCTTTTAATAAAGCAACTAAGAAGGTGCTTGAAGAACCAAGTCCTGTTCCAGCAGGTACATCTGCAAGAGAGGTTATTTCTAGGGGTTCGTTTATATTTAAATATTCAAGGGCAGCTCTTATCCTGGTATGCTCAATATCTTTTACTTCTTTTACTTTTTCTGTTTTAGAATATCTTATAAGGAATTCGTCATAAAATTCTCTTTTTTCAACAATTATATAGATGTATTTATTTATTGCTGCTGAGACTAATGAACCCCCAAACCTTGAAGAATCAAAAGGGAGATCTGTTCCACCTCCTCCGATAGACAACCTTAAAGGAGCTCTTGTAATAATCATTTTATTTTACCTTTTTTAATTCTTTTTTTAAAGAAAAACGATATATAAAGATTATGTAACATTAATATATAATTTTATAAAGCTTTCGGAGAAAACCTTATAAATACAATATATACATCATAAATTTAATCTTACTTTCTTAGATTCTATATCTTCTTTCGCCAGATTATATCTTTGTAATTGCCCTATTTCCTTGAAATAGCATTCTGATTTAAAACCGTATAAAGGATAATTCAATTTTAGGGCTTTTAAAAAAATATCTTTCATAAAATCTGAAAATCCTTCTGGGATTAGTTTTAAGATTTCTGGTTTAAGTATATAAACCCCAGCATTGATAAGCATTCTTTCTTTTGGAATTTTTATTAATCTGATTTTATCCTCTTCAGTTGGATTTTCAATTATTTCTTTAATCTGGCTTTTTTCATCTATAACCACACATCCCAAAGTTGATTTTTCATCTATCATACTTTCTTTATACAGATAAAGTGTAGCTAGCGCATTTTTAGATTTATGAAACTTTAACATCTCAGTTAAGTTTAAGTCAGTTATATTATCCCCATAAATAACAAAGAAATTTTCAGCAAAAAAATCTTTAAAATTATTTAAGGCGCCTGCTGTTCCTAAAAGTTCTGATTCAAAAGAATATCTTATTTTTACTCCCCATTTACTTCCATCCTCAAAATACTCTTTTATTTTTTCAGGAAAGTAAGAGGTATTTATAGCTATTTCTTTTATTCCATGCTTTTTACATAATAAAATTAAATATTCCAGAACAGGCTTACTATTAATAGTAATCATCGATTTTGGGGCATTCTCTGTTAGAGGTCTGAGTCTTTCTCCTTTTCCTGCGCAGAGAATAATTGCTTTCATAGTTTTTATTATAATAAAGCTTATAAAAGGTTTTGGGTTATCCAACAAATATAAAAAAATGAAAAAAATTGCTATAATCGGGGCAGGTATTTTTGGTTGTACAACCGCTATAGAATTATCTAAAAACTTTGAGGTTACTATTTTTGAAAGAGCAAATAATATCTTAGAGGGAGCTTCTACAATTAATCACTTAAGACACCACTATGGGTTTCATTACCCTAGAAGCAAAGAGACTGTAGAGGAGATTAAAAAATCCAGAGAAAATTTTGAGATGGAGTATGGTGAATGTGTAAGTGAATCTTTTGGAGATTATTATGGTGTCTCTTTAATAAACTCTAAAACAACTCCTGGAGATTTTATTAAATTTTGTGATTCTATGAACCTGCCTTATGAAATAAAATGGCCTGATGAAAAATTCATGAGTAGATCAAAAATGGGGGTATGTGTAAAAACTCCTGAAAGAGTATATGACCCGGATGTTTTAAAAGGGATTTTATTAAGAAATATGAGAAATATACATATAAAATTAAAATTAAATCACAGGATTATTGGAGGCTCTATTGAAGGAAAAACAAAAAAGCTAAAATATGATCTGAATGGGGGGATTTATGAAGAAGAATTTGATTATATAATTAATGCTACTTATTCAAACTTTAATAATTTCAATAAATGGTTTGGATTCCCAAGAAAAAAATTGCAGTATGAATTAGTTGAATTACTTGAATTATTTATTCCTAAAACAGAAAAAATAGGGCTGACAATAATGGACGGAGAATTTAGTTCTGTTTTACCAAGAGGAGATAAAGGAACTTTTACATTGGGACATGTTGATGCATCGGTATTAAAAAGAATAGTTTCTGATGACATTGATCCTATTGTTATGGCTGAAGAGAATACAGAATCTAATAAAGAAAAAATATTGAGAAGGGGAATCGAAGATTTTCCTTTTTTGAAAGATGCAAAAATTATAAGGTCTATGTATATAACAAGAGTTGTAAAACCTTATGTTGATAAAACTGATGAGAGGCCTTCAGAAATAACAGAATATGGTAATGGGATGTACTCTGTCTTTGGGGGAAAGGTAATAACTTGTGTGGATATAGCTAAGAAACTTTCAGATTTAATAAAACAAGAAGAAAATAAAAATGAAGAAACAAATTAAGGGAATTCTAATTTATCCCCCGAATCAATTGATGGATGTTGAAACTCCAAGACCGGACGGTTCTCTCGGACCTTTATATCTCGCAGCTGCATTGGAATCCCAAGGAATAAAAACAGATATTCTGGATGCAAGTGTTGGTTCTCGAGAAAATAATTTAGAAAATACATTTTACAGGAATGTTAAACAGAAAAATGGCCTCACAAGGATTGGTATGAACTTTGATGAAATAGCAGAATATGTTGAAAATAAAAAATATGACTTTGTGGGAATTAGTTCTAATTTTACCCCCCAAACAAAAATGGCTTTTGAAACAGCAAAAGCTATTAAAAAGGCAAATGAAAAAATTTTAATTTATGCCGGAGGAGTAAATGCCAGAGCATTAAAAGAGAGATTTTTAAAAACAGGTTATTTTAACGGTATCTGTTTAACAGAAGGAGAATTAATTTTTCCAAGACTATTCAAAGAAGAAATAGAAAATATTCCTGGATTTATCTATATAAAAAATGGGGAGATTAAAAAAAATCCTGTTAATGAAGAGTGTTTTCCTGAAAGTTTAGATGATTTGCTAATACCTGCTTGGGAAAAATTACCTTTTGAAAAATATGAGAAAATTGCTTCTCCGCATGGAGTTGATGTGACTGGCAAAAATTTTAGATATGCTCCGATCATGACTTCAAGAGGATGCAGATTTAAATGTTTATACTGTCACACTTCTAAAGAAAAGTCTGGAGAGTATGGCGAAATAGGCAAATTAAGATTGCACTCTATTGGGAGGGTTGTTGAAGAAATTGATAAACTAAAATCTCTTGGAATTAAAAGATTATTCTTTGAAGATGATAGTTTGCTTAGTGAAAAACAGAGAATTAAAGAAATTTTTAATATCATTAAAGATAGAGGCATGTCTATAGCAGATACTAATGGCATTAATATAATTGATTTTTATGATAAAAAAAATGGGAGATATGAAATTGATAAAGATTATATTAAAATTTTAAGACAGGCAGGATTTGAGCAGATGGTTTTCCCGGTCGAGTCTGGAAGCCAGAGAATACTTAATAAATATGCTTCAGGCAAGGTTCAGTTGGATAAAATGAATTTGCCCTTATTAATGAGAGCTGTGACAGACCGCGGAATCAAAGCCCCAGTGAATATAATGATTGGTTTTCCTGACGAGACAGAACAAGAAATTCAAGAAAGCATAACCTTAGCAAAAAAACTTATGGATTCAGGAGCACCTTATGTAACTTTTTTTATACCTATTCCATTCCCAGGATCTAAACTTTATGATATTGCTATAAAAGAAGGTTATCTTAATGAAAATTTTGATACAGATATCTTTAATTGGAAAAGGCCTGTCATGAAAAACACGATTATCAGTCCTAAGAGACTAGAAGAAATAAGAGATGAAACAAATGAAAAGATAAATACAAAACAACATCTTGAAATGCGATTAAAACAGAGTATTGGTTTTAGGTGGAGGTCAAATTAAAAATATTTAGTTTTATCTGAAATTAAATATTTGATAAAACTGAATTCTCTTGTAAAAACTGCTTTTTTATTAAATAAATATATTATGTCTAAGATAGAATGAAACAACATACCAATTAAAATAAATAAAAACCCTTCCCAGAAAAAAGTTAGGATAAAAGTAAAAGCTAAAAATTCTATTGTATGAAAAATCTGCATTATTGGTTTATGTTTATCTGGTAGATTCTTATTCCAAAAATATGCTTTTTTCAGATTAAATATTTTTTTTCTTTTCATTATAAAGATATAGTGATCAAAATCTATTAAAACAGAAGATAAAAAGATTAAACTTGCCTGAAATGTTGTTAGTGAGGTAAACCAGTAAATCAAATACGTAAATAGAAACCCAAAAAAAAGATGCCATTTAGGTAACATGTTAATTAGATAAATCGAACACTTGCGAATCTTTTAATAACTGTTTTACATAAGGATTTAAATGCTCTTCAATTTTATCTATCCATTTAAAATCTGAACTTGTTTTATCTATTTTTATATTTTTATTATCTATTGGTTCAGCTAAAAAAACTACAACAATATTATGGGTCCCTGTTTTTAAATCACTAAAAAAGGATTTATCAGAAAAATATTCATATACCCCAATTTTTTTTATTGTTTTTATATCCAACCCGGTTTCTTCTTTTACTTTTCTAATTGCTGCTTGTTCTAATTTTTCATTTTTGTATATTCTTCCTCCTGGAACCCACCAACTATTTTTTTCAGGATCATTCTTTCTTTTGATAAGCAAAACTTTATTATTTTGACATATTACAATGTCCACACAACAAAAGGGCATATTTTCTAATATCTTTTTATATTCTTCTACAGGCATTCTTTTGTTCATTTTATTCTTTTATAATTAATTTAACAATTTCTGCGAAAGCAGGTCTTGTTATTAAGATTCCAACACTAACTCCAATTATTGTTGTCAATGCAAATCCTTTTAGCATTCCTGCCCCTGCCCAAAACAAAGGAAGCATCGCTACTATAATAGTAAAGAACGCTCCAAAAATTATAAACAAAGCATTTTTTATTCTTTCTTTTAAACTGCTAGTTTGTCTGTTTGAAACTGCTTCATCTAATATAACTATCTGATCATTTACACCCGTTCCCATTCCTGCAATTATTCCTGCAATACTGGGAGCATCTAAATTCCATTTTATTAAGGCGGCAATTGCAAGGGTTATAAATACCTCTGAAAACATTGTTAAAATTACAGAAAGAGTTATTTTTATTTTTCTATATTTAACAAATAATATTGTAGACACTACTGCAAAAACAATTAATGCAAGAATTATCAAATTTTTAGTGAACTCTTTCCCCAAAACGGGAGAGATGGTATCTATTTTCACAATTTCTAATTTGTAAGGTAAACTACCGGTTATTAAAACAGTTTGTAGGTGTTTCATGTTAGTTATGGTATTATCATATGCCTCTTGCCTATTTGTTCCAGTACCAGAACCTTGTATTAAAATCTGAGTTGTCTCGCTTCCTTTCAGATCTTTTGAGATAAACAAAGAATCAACAAGTTTATCATCTAAATATAAATCTAATTTTTCAGAAAGATATTCTGGGCTTTCAGAACTTATATCTAATTTTCCGGTTATTTCTGCATGTTTCTTAGCAGCAGCCTCACTTAAAGAAATTACAAATCTGAATTGGCAAATTTCTCCTTCTTGATAAGTATCACAAGAGTATATGCCTGATTGTTCTCCTGTTCTTGCAACATAAGTTATATCTTTTTCCCCACCAATAAAAACAGTTTCATTTCCTATTTTGGCTTCAAATTTTCCTTGTTTTGAGACCAACTCTTCCAAGTCCGAAGGTGTTGCTCCTGCTACTTCTACTTCTATATATTTCTCTCCTGCTAAATCTGATTTTGATTTAACGCTAACATCTGCTATTCCAAAAGTATTCAATCTATTGTTCATTATACTAATCAAAGAATCAACATCTGCTGCAGAAAGCGTTGCATTAACTGGTTTTACCAATGCTCTTGCTCCCCCACTTAAATCTAATCCGGTCCTAAGTCTTGTTCTTGGTATATTTTCTACTGTAATTTCTGGAGCTTTATCTATAAATAAAATAGCTTCTGAATCTTGAGTTACTATTGTTAGTTTTGTTTTATTTTGTACTGGAAAAATTGAATTAATTATATTCGTATAATCCTCTAGATTATTAACTTGTTGGCTATTGACTGATTTAATTATTGCATTTGGTCTCAATCCCCCCTCATAAGCAGAAGAGTTTTGTTCTACACTCTTTATTACTACACCTTTATCAAAATTAGGAGATATTATTAGGGCTGAAGCTAGCAAAACTATTATTAAAAGCCAAATTCTCCATGAAAGTTTCATTTTATTCCCTTTCTATCACAATACCATTTAATTATTCCTGCATTAGTCATCCAAGTATTTATTATGTCTGCAGATAATCCTAATGCTAGTATGAAAAAGATCTGTCTAAAAGAATCTGGTAATCCTGAAACAATAAAAAAGGCAGGTAAAATTGCTGCTAGTGCTGTTATTGTCATAAATATTCCTGTTTTAAATGCACTAAAAATTCTTTGATTTAAGGTTCCTGTTTTTCTCTTTAATGCCCTTGAAGTCAAGAGTATATCTGTATCTACAGAATAACCAACTAACATTAAAAATGCAGCAATTCCGGCAGCAGACAATCTCATGCCTAAGAAATCTATTAATGCAAGAGGCATGACTATATCTGCAAAAGCAGCAAAAATTACAGCAATACTTGGTATAAATGATTTAAACAAAACAAAAATAACAAGGGACATTAAAATAAAAGAGATTAATAAAGCAATTATAAGCTGTTTATAAAAACTCTGACTCAAAGAAGCGCCGGTAAATTCTATATTTGAATTTTCTTCTGTTAATTTATAACCTAAAATCTTCTCTATTTCTGGTTTTATCTCTTCTGGTTTTAATAAAGTTTCTATTATATAAGAAGTTGGATTTCCTGTTGTTATATCTGTTAATTTTCTTATACTCACATCAGGAAGCCTGGATTTTAAAGAAGATTCAAAATTCTCTGGGATATTTTTTGCTTGTAGGGTAATTGTTGTCCCTCCTAATAAAGAAGAATCTTTTAGAATAAAATCTCCATGGGCAGAATAAAAAAATCCTAAGTAAACTAAAGAAACAACTAAAACTATTATTGGAATTATAAATAAAATTTTGTAATATTTATCAAACCAAGATTTCTTGTCAGATATTCTAGTTTCTTGTTTTGTTTCTGTCATTTTATTTTTTAAAGCTTATCTGTTTTTTTATTGATATCTTATAACTCATTCGCTTAATCTTCTGTTTTCATAGTGTATCGGTTTTTATGTATTATTGATTATTTCTTATTAATCTTGTAAATGCGCGGGCCGGGAATTGAACCCGGATCTTTTGGTTGGAAGCCAAAAGTACTAACCATTATACTACCCACGCTTAATTTACACTATTTCTATAGGTTTTTAAAC
>Ga0209541_10013838_pt1 | contig 12267 bp, 13 predicted proteins | sample RifCSPlowO2_01_FD_184027 | JGI IMG/M metagenome (GOLD analysis project Ga0209541, IMG submission 184027) | Groundwater microbial communities from Rifle, Colorado - Rifle CSP2_plank lowO2_0.1 (SPAdes) (version 2) | ecosystem: Environmental > Aquatic > Deep subsurface > Groundwater | place...
GGGACTGACCGGCCGCAAACTCATGGTGGATACCTATGGAGGAGTCGCACCCCACGGCGGGGGAGCCTTCTCCGGCAAAGACGCGACCAAAGTCGATCGTTCCGCAAGCTATATGTGCCGGCAAGCCGCCAAGTATCTGGTTGCAAACGGCCATGCCAAAAAAGCACTCGTCTCTGTCGCGTATGCCATCGGTCGCGCCGAACCACTCATGATCAGCGCCGTCAATGAAAAGGGCGAGGATCTTTCCGTGATTATCAAACAACACTACGACTTCAAACCAAAGGCCATCATCGAACGTCTCAATCTTCGCAGGCCGATCTACAAACCAACCGCCGTCTACGGACACTTCGGCAAAGCGGAGCTTCCTTGGGAGCAAGTATAATAGAGTTGTCGAGATAAACAAGCATATCTGATAAGAGATATGCTTGTTTTGCATTGTCTGTATTTTTCGCTATACTACCGTTAGGCAGACAGTCGGTTTTTGCCGCATCTGCTTCCACGACCCAGGGCTTCCGTAAAGCCTAGGGCCGCCACGAAAAAGGGAGGACTTGTCGTGAATTCACGCACCCACCACGATTCGCGGATTTTCTGAACCTAGGCCCGAGAAAGCGGGCCCATGCGGGGAAGGGCACGCTTCGCCCTTCCCCGCAGAAATTACTTTTTCATGCCACTTACCGACGATCTCAAAAACCTCATCTCCGGCGAAGTATTCGATGATGAAAAGTCTCTTGCTGATGCAAGCCATGATTACAGCCTGTTTTCGGTTAAACCCAAGGTTGTCGTTACTCCCAAAAACAGAGAAGATATTAAAAAACTGGTCGGCTACGTCAACACACACAAGGGGACATCGCTGACGGTCCGTGCCGCAGGCACTGACATGAGTGGCGGACCGCTGAATGAGTCCATCATTGTGGACGTCATGAAGCATCTTAATCATATGGAAGAGGTCATCGCCAATCCCGATGGCACCGGTTTTGCCAGTACCGAGCCCGGGGTTCTCTATCGTGACTTTGAAACGGCGACTCTTGCTAAGGGTCTTCTCTTTCCCTCATATCCCGCCTCCAAAAGACTCTGTGCTATGGGTGGCATAGTGAATAACAACTCCGGTGGCGAAAAGACATTGATCTACGGCAAAACGGAAAAGTATATCGAGTCTATCTCGATGATCCTCCGCGACGGCGAAGAACACACGTTCACCACTCTTGATCCCCAAGCTTTAGGCTTGAAGCTGAAAGCTGACGGCTTAGAAGGCGACATCTATCGCGGCATCCACAAGATCGTTACCGAGAACGACGAACTTCTTCAGGAAGCGAAACCGAAAGTTTCCAAAAACTCCTCCGGCTATTATCTCTGGAATGTCTGGGACAAGGAGGCTGGCACATTTGATCTCACGAAGCTCATCGTCGGCGCGCAAGGAACATTTGGCATCATGACGGAGGCGAAGATCAAGCTTATTAAACCAAAAACACATTCGGCGCTCTTGGTGATCTTTATTAACGACTTCAACATCTTGAGCGATGTCATCACAGCAGTACTCAAACATCACCCGGAGAGTTTCGAGTCCTACGATGACAATACATTTAACATCGCCATAAAATATTTGCCGAGCATGCTTAAAATTTTGGGCGCCAGCAATCTCATCTCGCTTGGATGGCGGTTCTTGCCGGAGTTTTGGATGGCGGTCACCGGCGGAGTACCCAAGCTCGTGCTGACGGCGGAGTTCACCGGAGACTCCGAAGAAGAGATCTTCGCAAAAGCGCACGCGTGCGAGGCCGACCTCAAACAATTCCCGATCAAGACGCATGTCGCCAAAGACGACAAAGAAGAAGACAAATATTGGACGATCCGCCGCGAAAGCTTCAAGCTCCTCACGGATCATTCCAAGGGCAAGCGCACCGCACCGTTCATTGATGACGTCGTCGTCGCTCCCGAGAAACTTCATGATTTCCTCCCGCGCCTCAACGAGATCATGTCCCACTACAAGCTTGTCTTCACCATTCAGGGACACATCGGCAACGGCAATTTCCATATTATTCCTCTGGTGGACATCGGCGATGAGCATATTAAAACAATCGTGCCTGAGCTCGAAGAGAAGGTATTTTCCCTCGTCAAAGAATTCGGCGGGTCAATGACCGGCGAACACAACGATGGTCTCGTTCGCAGTCCCTATCTTAAGAAAATGTTCGGCGACAAAGTCTACATGCTCTTCGAAGAAACCAAGCACATCTTCGATCCCGACAACATCTTCAATCCCAGCAAAAAAGTGGGAGAAACCCTGACTTACGAAATCGACCATCTGAAGGTATGAAAAAGGGACGTCGCGGGACGTCCCTTGAAGTTCGGTGGAGGACGCGTGGCGTCCCCATCTTTCCGAACCCGCTTGATACCAGCTCCGTGAACTACGCCTTGATGAGTTTGAGGGCGAAGTTCGCCTCACGGAAACCGGGTACTTGGTTATCGGCAACTTCGGCGATTCCCAGAGACCCCGAAGCAGCAAGCTGTTGGATCACCCGATAGCGGATGATGTTGAAGAACCAGAGGTGGTTCATCCCTTCAAGCAGTCGGAATGTGCCAGCTGCCGTGCTCTCGCCAAGGGAATACCAGAAGGGGGGGGTCGCATCTTTTCCCTGCCTGACGAATTGGATTCTCACCACGTTGTTGCCTGGCACCTCGCTAAAAACGAGATACACTTCTGAACCGCTTCCGAGCTCGGGCCAGTGCGGCGCGCTCAGATGACTGACGACCATCAGGTTGTACATGACTTCGGCGATGACACGCTCGACCAAGAGAAGATCATGCGGGTCTACGTCGATCCAAGTTCTCCGTGGCATATTGATCTCCTTGCAGAAAGCCCCCTTTTTTCTAAAGGGGGGAAAGCTTCGCCTGTGCGAAGGGTAAGTCAAGGAACGACTTGGATTATGGAGTATCTCTGGTTCTCTGTCAATCATTTGCGCTTCCGCTTCAACTGGGTGTATACTGACTTCATTATGTGGATATTACTCATTATCGTCGTAGTGATAGCGTTTTGGTTGATCGGTACGTATAACGGCCTTGTTTCCAAACGGAATCGGGTCAAGGAGTCGTGGTCGGATATTGATGTCCAACTCAAGCGCCGGTACGATTTGATCCCGAACCTCGTTGAGACGGTGAAGGGCTACGCGGCGCATGAAAAAGACGTTTTTGAAAACGTGACCAAGGCGCGAGCCGCGGCCATGGGCGCACAAACCGTCGCCGAGCATGGTGTGGCCGAGAACATGCTTGCGGGCGCACTCAAGAGCTTGTTCGCCGTGTCCGAAGCGTATCCAGCGCTTCGCGCGTCGGAAAACTTCAGCAAACTCCAAGACGAACTCTCCGATACCGAAAACAAGATCCAAGCCGCACGACGCTTCTACAACTCCAATGTGCTCGTCCTCAACACTGCCATTGAGCAGTTCCCGACCAACCTGATCGCCAACATGTTCGGCTTCGCCAAGTCGGATTTCTTTCAGATGGATGAGGCGCAGAGGGAACCGGTGGCTGTGAAATTCTAAATTATGTCAGAACGTGATCTAATTCCTCAACAAGATGGGGCTCAAGCGAAAAGATTCGATATTGTTCAATATAAAGACCCAGAATATCTTGGCCCCGAAGACCCAGATCAGCCTGGTTTTGTGGGTTTCAAGGATAGACCCCTAAAGAAGAAGCCACCACAAGAGATAATAGACATGTTACAAAGTGAGGGTTTTAGCGCGATAAGAATTTTTGATGAAAGTGATTCTGATGCAAATGAGCTAACCGAAGTAACTCAAGTTAGCAGGCCAGTAGTCGGAACAGTATGGCTTGCTCCTAGCGGCGTAGAGGTTCTAGTTAGACCCGTTACGGATGGCAAAGTGGTAATTTATGCAAGAAAAAAAGATGGCGGGAAATTTGAGAACATTACGGACAGCACGGGTTATATATCTTTGACATCTGCACAATTTAGAAAAGAGCTTGGTACCAACGTGATATGGCAGTATAACTTGAGAAAACCTGATCGAATGCAATTCTACTATGACGGCATAGATGATTTTCCTGATGATTTGGACGGAGGTTTAAAAATAGGAAAATAAAAGTTTCAAATTGAAAATTCCCACAAAATATATCTTCGTAGTTGGCGGTGTGATGTCCGGAATCGGGAAGGGCATCACCACCTCATCGATCGGCCGTGTCCTCAAGGACTACGGCTTTTCGGTTACGGCCTGCAAGATTGACCCCTATTTCAACGTGGATGCCGGTACGCTCAATCCCGTCGTGCATGGCGAAGTGTTTGTAACCGACGATGGCGCGGAAGCGGACCAAGACCTCGGCAATTACGAACGATTTCTCGAGCAGGATATGTCCAAGAAAAATATCATGACGTCCGGTCTTGTGATCCAGACCATCATCAACAATGAGCGCAATCTTCAATATGGAGGAGATGATGTTGAAATGATGCGAGATATTCCGGAAGAGGTCCGGCGGAGAATCTTCGATCTTGCGGAATCTTCCAAGTCGGACTTTGTTATCGTCGAGGTTGGTGGAACGGCGGGAGACAATGAAAATTTGGTGTTTCTCGAAGCCGCCCGAGGCATGAAGCTGAAGAATCCCAAAGATGTCATGTTCGTGTTAGTCAGTTACCTTCCCATCCTCGCCAATACCGGCGAGATGAAATCAAAGCCGACGCAACATGCCGTGCGTGCGATCAACTCTGTCGGTATTAATGTTGATATGCTGATCACGCGGGCATCCGTTCCCGTGGATGCCCCCCGCAAGAAACAAATCTCCCGCGTCTGTGGCATGGAGCAGGAAGATATCATTTCCGCTCCCGACGTGTCGTCAATCTACGAAGTTCCACTCAACTTTGAACGGGATCACATCGGCAGCCGCATTCTTGAAAAGTTTGGTTTAAAGGTGCGGAATCATGACAGCTCAAAGTGGCAAAAGCTTGTAACCTCAATCCAGAAAGCGAAGGATCCGGTGAAAATCGGCATCGTCGGGAAGTACTTTGTCAGCGGTGACTTTTCGCTCACCGATGCATATCTCTCTGTCATCGAGGCGATCAAACACGCGGCATGGGCGCATGGACGCAAGCCGGAGATCACGTGGCTAGACGCGGAAACGTACGAAAAAGACCCGAAGAAGCTCGAAGAGCTTTCGAAGTTTGACGGCATCATCGTTCCGGGCGGATTTGGTTCTAGAGGAACCGAAGGCAAAATCGCCGTCGTGCAATACGTACGCGAACACAACATCCCGTACCTCGGGCTATGCTACGGTCTTCAGATGGCTGTCATTGAGTACGCCCGCAATGTTGTTGGCCTTAAAAACGCAAATACAACGGAGGCTAATCCAAAAACACCATATCCCGTCATTGATACGTTGCCCGACCAAGTCGCTAAGATCATGAAAAAGGAACTTGGCGGCACCATGCGCCTCGGCGCCTACGATTGCATACTGAAGCCCGGCTCTAAAGCTCTGCAGCTGTACGGCTCTAAAGCTATCAGCGAACGTCACCGCCATCGCTATGAAGTCAACAATGATTACAAGGCACAGTTAGAAAAAGCCGGCCTCGTCATCTCCGGCACTAACCCCAAGTCCAACCTCGCCGAAATCATCGAGCTCCCCGGCCACAAATTCTTCATGGGATCACAATTTCATCCCGAGCTCAAGAGCCGCCCTTTACATCCGCACCCTCTCTTTTTAGGTTTTATTGAGGCGGCCATAAAGGCCTAATGTAAAGTGTAAATATCAAAATGGAAAGTGACAGTGCAAAGTTCAAAAATGAATTCAAGAAACGGCTGTATAATTGGGTAGTGCGACTGATCAAGTTTATTGACACGTTACCAAAGGATTCTGTAGGATCGGTGATGGGAAAACAGTTGTTGCGCAGTGGCACGAGCGTACTGGCGAATTATGTGGAAGCGAACTCCGCAAGTTCGAGAAAAGATTTTATTAATTTCTTTACGCATTCCCTGAAATCTGCAAACGAATCAAAGGTTTGGCTCACGCTACTGCGCGATACTAACAAAGGGGATCAAGATGAGCTACAGTGGTTATTGAAAGAGTTGATTGAAATAGCTAATGTGATTGCGAAGAGTATACTGACGCTGAAAGGAAAATGAACAACAAAGATCTAACAAATAAACAGGTATACATTCTAGTGTTCGCGATAATCGCGGGGATAGCTTTTATGGAATCGAGTCATTCGATCTCGACTGGCATCTTTTGGCGGGAGTATATTCTAAAGATTTTGGGATACGGACTAGTGATAGAATTCATTGTGGTACTACTCGCAGGTTTTATGAAGGAAAGTTAAATTATTTTCGTATTTTACACTGTCATTTTCCATTTTGAGATTTCCATTTTTAATTTTCTATGCCTAACCTCTACCAAAACCGATCCAGCAACATCCGCAAAACCATCGTCCTGATGACGACCTTCTTTCTACTAATCATTGGGCTTGGCTTTGCGTTCTCGCAGTACTATGGCTCACCTGACATCCTCTACATAGCCGTCGCGATCAGCGTCATTATGAACTTCACCGCCTATTGGTGGTCGGATAGCATTGCCCTTGCCATGTCCGGAGCGCGCGCGGTCACCCGAGAGCAAGCGACCGAGCTCTACCGTATCGTTGAGAATCTTTGTATTACCGCCGGATTGCCCTTGCCTCGCATCTACATCATGGACGCTCCGCAGATCAACGCTTTTGCCACGGGCAGAAATCCCAAGCACGCGGCAATCGCCGTGACGACGGGCGCACTGCAAAAACTCCAAAATGAAGAACTCGAAGGCGTGATCGCTCACGAACTCTCCCATATCGGCAACCGAGATATTTTGATCTCATCAGTCGTCGTAGTACTCGCCGGCATCATTGCTATCGCCGCCGACATTGGTATGCGCGCAACGCTATTCGGCGGGCGACGCCGGAGCAACGATAACGGCGGGGGAGGACAGATCGGACTGCTCATCGCTATCATCGCCATGATTATCGCGCCGATTGCGGCAACCATTATTCGCCTTGCGGTCTCAAGACAACGCGAATACTTGGCCGATACATCGGGTGCGCTCTTGTCTCGCTATCCTGACGGCCTAGCCAACGCTCTCGAAAAAATCCGCCAAGACCATACCGCCATGCCCCATACCCACGCCGCCACCGCCCACCTCTTCATCGGCAGTCCGCTCAACGAAGACGATTCCGACAAACCCAGCTTCTTCGCCAAGCTCTTCATGACGCACCCGCCGCTATCAGATAGAATTAAGCGGCTTCGCGGGGTTCGGTAACATTCTGTCATGAAACCCAATAACGAAAGACAAATAGGCGGTCACAAAGAAAAGATATATCCTATTTTTTCTGTAACTCTGAATCCTGGATCACAACCAGAAATATTTCGTGACTTAATGCTTAAACAAAAAGCTATAATACTGGGTACAAATGCAATGGGTTCTGTACCTGAACGTTTTCTGCCATTGATACGGGAATTAAAGAATGCCCGTATTCCTGTATTCTTGCTCCCCGATAACCCAGGTACTCATCATGGTTTTATACGCATAGTTGAAAGGCCTCAAACTAGAACTATCGGAGCCGGTGGCATTCCTCTAGAAAAGGCAAATATCAACAACCACCCCAAAGTTGTAGCAGCAATTCAAGAAGAACTTGATGCAGGCAAGAAGGGGGATGATCTTGCGGAGGCCATAAGAAAACGGTTTGCCTACCAAGAAGGGGAGGTACGACCAATTTCTCCACTAGGAACTGAGGAGGGGTTTGCTGAACATGCAAGCAAGGTCAGAGGACGTAACCCGGATGACGATATGTACTAGCAAATCAGCCTATTTTATTTATAGATAAGTAATTAAACGTCTTCGCGGGGTTCGCTAGCTATTTGTTCCAGTTCTGATATATCGATATTGATGAGCTGATACTCTCCTCCGACAATTGAGTCGAGATCTTGGGTAAGGTAATACATACCGTAGAGGATGTAAGCGGCAATAAATACCGAAATCATACCGGTAAGACCGGGGATAAATAGCGCGATCAGGACAAGATACAGTACCGTTGCTTGCTGAAGCAGGAGATCGTATGCGCGTGGAGTAAGCCGTGCTTTTTTGCTCAAACAAAAAGTAGCATCGTTGGTAATGCTCAGCCATGTCATATGCAGATCTCCGGGAACATTTTCATCCGAACGAATAGCTTGATACAAGCTCATATTCGCTCGATAAATATCGTGATTATTGGCACCAGGATCTTTGAGAAGAAGCAAAAAATCCCGAGCCCACGTTTGGCATGCTTTTCTACCGTTTCTATTTGGTGTTCTATCGAGTATCTCTCCAAGAGAAGTGAGCGTCGATGAAAGGCGCACAATGGTTGTCTCCACCTCGAGAAATTTGTCATAGGTAGACGAGATTTTTTGCGAGAGAATAATTCCAAGCGCAAAACCAATAATAGCGAAGAGGTCGCCCAAACTTGGATCTTGGATCCAGCGATCATGGTGTTCCAAAATCCATACTCCACCCTTGATACTGATCACGAGAAGCAAAATAGGAGTTATTGCTTCTAGAATAGTTCCTCGATATCGCAGGACTCTCTTGAAAAATTCTCCGTACCGAAATAGCTTGAATGCCCGAAGTATTCGACTGAACCGCAACAAGCGAATCAATCTCAAAACTCGCAATTCTGTTGTGTTGATGAAGATCGGCAGTAGAAACTCAAGATAATTCGGAAACACCGCCACAAAATCAATGAGATTGAGCGGCTTCACAGCAAATTTCCATTTTATCGGGGCAGTGCTAAGTCTCAAGATATACTCAACCGTAAAAGCTGCCAGGATACTGTGTTCGGTGATTTGGAAAAAACTCTTGTGGGCCAAGAAATATGCTCCATACCATTGTTCGATCACGACAAATGCAACAGAAAAAAGAATCAGAAGCACAATGACAAATTGCACCGCTTTTGCCGCAATCGTATCGGGTGCTTCGAAAAAGTTATGAATCTTTTCTCGGATGGTCATTGTGTTACGCGCTAATTCTTACGCTCTTGTATTTCCCCTCGATATTAATCTCCCCGACAAAGTTGGTATGCATGATCTTCTTGATCTGCGAATACGGATAGTGCTTGAGCGCCCACATGAGCTTGGTCGAAACGCTCTCAATGGTCATGTCATGGGATTGGATCACGCCGGCCTCGAGCGCCTCCCGTCCCACATCGTTGACGTGCATGAGCGTCGCGCCTTCAATGCATTGGGTGGTAACAACCACAGGAATTTTCATAGTTCTCGCTTCTTTGATGACTTTAAGGTAGCGGTAGGCGATGTCTCCGGGACCATATCCACGCAGAACCAATCCGCGTATCCCGCTTTTCAAGATCGCTTGGAGCACTCTTACCGGAACTCCGGGCACGATAGTGATCACTGCAATGCGTGAATCATAGCCCGTCATAAGCTTCAATGGGCGATGATGCCGTGGCTTGCTTTCAGAACTAAGTCGAACATCGAACCTAATTTCTCCAAGTAAATCCCAGTTGATGGTCTCAAACGCATCGAGTTTTGATTCTGAAACTTTAGATGATCGAGCCCCTAAGATAAGCTCTTCATCAAAGACAATAAGAACACCGGCAATGTTCGCTTTTGCGATCCGAACTGCGTTAACAAAGTTTCTTCGGGCATCGCTTTCTACTTTATAGCCGGGAATTTGTGCACCGGTAAACACTACGGGTTTCCCAAGGTTGCGCAACGACCACGACAGCGCACTTGCGGTGTATGCCATGGAGTTGGTGCCATGAGTGATCACAAAGCCGTCGTAATTTTTATAATTCTTAGCAACAATGCTCGCGATACGGTCCCAGTGCTCGGGAGCCATGTTGGAACTGTCAATATTATCAATGTATTCCACATCCATGCGTGTGGTGGTATGGAGCTTGGGCTCAAGACTCATCAATAGATCAATCGCTTCTTGTTTCTTCAACATATCCAAAGATCCATGCTCGGCCTCATGCATGACGATCGTTCCTCCACAAAATAGTATTAATACTTTTTTCATAGTTTTTCTTGGGGAGTGCCGCCGTCCTCCTCGGGGGCGGCACTCCGGTTAGGTACTTCACGTGAGAGCTCCGGATCCTTCGCGCTCACTCCTTGTTGCCTCATCATCAAAGGCCCGTGCTCGTGATTGGGCCTTCAAAAATGTATTGACGGCAATAAGTTTGCGCTTGATCTCACCTAGTTGCTCTCGTCCCTCTTCGCTTTCCGTCATGGTACTGATACGCTTGAGTACTTCGGCGGTGATGGTTTCCCACCTTTCGGCAAGTACTCGATGATCGACTTTCCACCACATCTCTTTGAGCCATCTGGTTATGTTCTTTGCTCGGGTAACCTCTAGATTCATAAGGAGATCGTGGATTGGTCCCTCGACATCTCCGTGTGCTTCTGCAAGTCCACTCACATGAGCTCGGGAATGTGCAGCGCTCGTCCAGATACTGAAAACGAGAAGATTCCCGGCCCAGTAGACAGGAATCATCACCGTCCCCAGTGCTGGTCCCATACCTGCGTAGCTCGTGAGAACCGTCACCGTAAACAACGCTCCGAAAACGTACGCCGACGAAAGAGAGAACAACACACGTTGTGTCCGCTCTTCGATCGCGTCGAATTCGGCATACGCAAGACCGAACGGAGCGACGAGGGTGATGGCGGTTAGAACACCGACCACCGTGAGAAGCGTGCCCCAGTCTGCCTCGGGCGTTTGATGCCCGAGGATTACCGGTGGAAAGTACCACCAGGCGAAACACAGCCCGGTGAAAACCACCCCGAGAACCCACACGTCAAAGCGAGCCCTGTCTCCATCATTCTCCGCCTCGGTAAGAAAGCGCCTCCACGTGCTCGTTGCCTCCATTCTGTTGTAGAACTTGTCAGTCAAGGTATCCTCCTGATACTCAAAGTCAAACGGGATTGCTTGACTTTGTTGGGACCATGTTATACCATAGTTAAGGAGTGGCCAATATCACCTCAAGGTGGTATAAGTCACCAATATAATAAATAACCAATAAAATATGGCATATTCTGATGTTTTTGAGGAGTTGGGGCTTACTCCGAATGAGGCGAAAATCTATGAAACTTTAGTGTCGGGCGTTGAGATGCCGGTATCGGAGATTTCGATAAAGGCCAAGGTCCATCGGCGCAATGTGTACGATGCGCTGAACCGTCTCTTGGAAAAAGGGCTTGTTTTTCAGATTTTCCAGAAGGGCGAGAACCTATATCGCGCCGTCCATCCGCAAAAACTGCTCGAAGTCATCAAAGAAAAAGAAAAATCACTCCAGAAAATCCTGCCTGCGCTTTCTACGCAATATGAAGAAAAACCTCTCGAAGAGGCGGCGTTTATCTACAAGGGCATTGAGGGGTACAAGAACTACATGCGCGATCTCTTGCGGGTGGGAGAAGATACGTACTTCTTGGGCGCGAAGGGTCTTTGGATGACGCCGCATGTTCCTCGCAATCTCCACGACGAGTTTGTCCAGACATTGAAAAAGCAAAAGCGAAACTATAAAACGCTTTTCGATCCCCGTGTACCAGACGAACTCCCCGAAGCACTCAAAGACGTTGGGGGAGAGTACAAAGTGTTACCGAAAGGATATGAGACCATCGGTGTCGTGGATATTTTTGGCGATCATATCGCGACATTCACAAGCAAGGGTGTGGGCAACTTCGGCGAAGACGGTTCCATCTACGTCATGATCAACCGCGATCTGGCCGAATCCTACAAAACCTGGTTCCGCTTCATCTGGGAACACTGCCCGAGCCCGAAGAAAAAGTAGCATGGCAATCGGCACGGCCATTGTGATAGAGTGGTGCTATGACGCTACACGATACACGCTATACGTTTCGCGACAAAAAAGTCCTCCTCTTCGGCCTCGGAATACTCGGGGGAGGGGTGGCAACGGCGAATTGGCTGATCAAACGGGGCGCAAAAGTCACAATCACCGATCTCAAAACAGAGGCGGAGCTTGCGCCATCACTCAAGAAAATCAAAGGCAAACCTGAGCTGATTTTTGGCGGGCATGAGAAGATAAACGCCCAAGACCACGACGTCATCGTCCTCAATCCGGGAGTTTCAGTGAAGCACCCGCTCATACAAAAGGCGATCAAGCTACGCAAGTCTGTTATCAATGAGGCAACTATTTTTTACAATCAATTCCCCGGCAAGATCATTGGCGTTACCGGCACACGGGGAAAAACAACGACAGCAACCTGGATAAAGCATCTGCTCGGAACACAAGCTGTACTTGCGGGC
>Ga0209541_10013839_pt1 | contig 12267 bp, 18 predicted proteins | sample RifCSPlowO2_01_FD_184027 | JGI IMG/M metagenome (GOLD analysis project Ga0209541, IMG submission 184027) | Groundwater microbial communities from Rifle, Colorado - Rifle CSP2_plank lowO2_0.1 (SPAdes) (version 2) | ecosystem: Environmental > Aquatic > Deep subsurface > Groundwater | place...
ATGGCAATCTGCGGTCCCGCCAGACAGTTTCTTAATCTTTTAACTTTTTTCTTTTAACCTTGGGCGGTCCGGCTTTGTCGGACCGCCCCATTTTTTAAAAATATATAAATCTATGCTAATATAATCATGGCTAATACAATCGGCTCAGATTAAAATCGTGAGTAACGGTTTGCCGGATAATTTAAAGAAACTGCTTGCCTGATTTTGGAGAAGAGCCGCCTAAGGCGACTGCTTCCGGAAAATTTCCAGCAAAAGAGCTGGCTAACTCAGATAATTTTGTAAAAGATTATCGGTGCAACGGATGAAACCAGGCAATAAGCGGCTCGCGCTATTCCGATGGCAATGTCCCGAACGTCAACTGGAACAGTAACTATTCTGAGATGAACGTCAACAATACGAACCCGACGAACTCGAATGACAATCTGCGGTCCCGCCAGAAGTTTCAATAGGGAAACACCGCCTAAGCGGTGTTTCCCATTTTCAGATATTTTATCCAGCCATTGATCATTTTAGAAATTTCCTGGAGATCGATTTCCACATTAAAATAGGCCTTATCGGAAACAATTTTGAGCTTGCTGGAGATTGTAAAAAATCTCTTTAAAATCTCAATGTTGATCCTGGCTTTATTAAGGAAAGTAATTTTATTCGATCTTGTCTCGAAAGTAGCCTCAAGGATTAAAAACATGATTTCAATCGAGATGCTTTCAATTTTTAAAAAAATACCAAAACGGTCCCGTTTCGGTATTTTCTTGGATAGTAAATATATTTTTTTATAAAATTTGCAAATCTTATGAGCCAAAGGCGCATTAAAACCAATGTGGGGTATTAACGGGAATGAAATTCATAATGACGTTTTTGATCAAATTATTAGCTTGGATAATCTATTTTTGGCGTGGCGGGAATTTAAGCGCGGAAAAACTAAAAAGCTAGAAGTGCAAGAATTTGAATTGAGTGTGTAGGACAATATATTCCGGTTACGGCACAAACTAAAAACTAAAACTTACCAATGCGCTGATTATACTTCATTTTATGTCAAAGACCCAAAATTAAGGCATATCCACAAAGCCACGATTCGTGACCGCGTCCTACGTCATGCTGTTTTCAGGGTTTTATATTCGATATTCGATAAGCATTTTATCCACGATTCTTATTCTTGCAGGCTGGATAAAGGAACCCATAAGGCTGTAGATAATTTAGAAAAATATTGCAGAAAGTTAAGCCAAAATAACCAGCTCAATATATTTACATTGAAATGCGATGTGCGTAAATTCTTCGATTCCATCGATCAAAATATTCTTTTAAGAATTATAAAAGATAAGATTGAAGATGAAAATGCCGTGTGGTTGATTCAGAAAATTATAACGAGTTTTCAAAAGAGCAACGGTAAAGGCTTGCCATTGGGTAATGTGACCAGCCAATTATTTTCTAATATTTATCTAAACGAATTAGACCAATTTGTTAAACATAATTTAAAGATTAAATATTATGTTCGTTATTGCGACGACTTTATTATTTTGGAGCAGGATACAGAAATATTAAATTATTATATTAAAGAAATCAGAGGTTTTCTCGAGAATAGGTTGGTATTGCAACTACATCCCAATAAAATAGTAACAAGGAAGTGGAGATCGGGAATAGATTTTTTAGGCTATATTACTATGCCAAGTTACAAGGTTTTACGTACTAGAACTAAAAATCGAATTTTCACAAAGATAAACGACAAAAATTTGCAATCTTATTTGGGTATTCTAAAGCATTGTAATGGATATAAAATCAGCCATGCTATAATAAAATTATGATAGGGCATCTTGATGGAAAGACGATATTTAAAGGAGAGAAATACGCTATTTTGGATGTCGGCGGGGTGGGATATAAAATTTTTGCCGGTGCCGATACTTTGAAAAAAATGGGTACGGAGAAAGTTTCGCTGTGGACGCATTTGCATGTTAAAGAGGATGCGCTTGATCTTTACGGATTTTCAAATCAAAGCGAACTGGAGTTTTTTGAATTGCTAATTTCTATTTCCGGGATAGGCCCGCGTTCCGCGCTGGGAATTTTATCCGTTGCTCCGGTTGATACGATTAAGCGGGCGGTTGGGTCGGGAGATACTACATACCTTACAAAAGTATCCGGTGTCGGCAGGAAGACGGCGGAGAAAGTCGTTCTTGAATTAAAAGACAAAATGGGTTTCGGAAAAAATGGCACAAGCCCAGAAGAATTCAAGGATGACGCGGATCTCGTGGAGGCACTCGTCGCTTTGGGATATTCCCAACGGGACGCAAGGGAGATGATCCAAAAAATTCCGAAAGACACAAAAGGTCGCGAAAACAGATTAAAGACAGCTTTGAAATTAACTAAAAACTAATAACTATAAACTATTTATATGGTTTGGTGGAGAGATACAACAGAATATATATATGAAACGGGAATAGAGGATCCAGCGAAAAATTCCGCAAAATCTTTCTGGGAGCGCGTTAACGATATATTTTTCCAGGAAACCGTTGACGCGCTGTTTTTTTTTCTGGGCGTTTTTACCTACATATATTTGTTTGCCGTGGCTTTTTTATACCTTAGTGGAGTGTCTTCGTTCGATTCTGTTGCTTCAAAGATTATTAAGGCGCTCGCCGAGCCATATCTCGGTGCCGTCGGTATTTATACGATCTTAAAAGAAACAAGAAAAAGGCGGTACGCGCTATCTTCGCGCCATTGGGGCGAATTTTTCGTTCTCGCGTGGCTTGGACTTTTGGCGCTTTGTTCAATACTAACTGTCATTTTTCCGTTCTATACTTTCACGCGCACGCTTGAGCTGATAATCACGCTGTCGCTTTCCATAGGAATAATTTACATAGGAAGCGCGGTGCATAGGCCGTAAAAACCATGAATAAGCTATTGCGAATAATAAAGAAGCTCATCCCCAAATTTCTGTTTAGCGCCCTACAACCTTTTTATCATCGCACGCTGTCGGTTGCCGCCTCTGCCGTATACGGAAACCATTCGGCAAAGCTCAAAGTGATTGGCGTGACCGGAACCAACGGGAAAACTACATTGGTCCATCTTTTAACGGCTATTTTGGAAGGCGCGGGGGAACCGGTTGCTTCTGTTTCATCCTTAAGGTTTAAGATTAAAGGAGATGAATGGAAAAATATGATGAAGATGACCATGCCGGGCCGTTTTACGATACAAAAATTTTTAACGCGCGCAGTGAGAGCGGGCTGCAAATACGCGGTTTTGGAAGTGACGTCGGAGGGCATAAAACAATTCCGCCACCGTGGGATAGATTTCTATATGGCGATTCTTACGAATATCACGCCCGAGCACATCGAATCGCACGGAACATTTGAGAATTACCGCGCGGCGAAGGCGGAACTTTTTAAAAAAGCAAAGATACATATTTTAAACGGCGAAGATCCTTCGATAGAATATTTTGCGAAAATCCCCGCCGAGACCCGGATCGTATACTTAAAAAAAGACCTTTCGCAGGATTTTCATTTGAAATTGCCAGGAGATTTTAATACGGAAAATGCGGCCGCCGCATATCATGCGGCAAAGTTTTTAGGAATTGAACGGCAAATAATAAAAAAGGTTTTGGAAAGTTTTGAAAATGTTTCCGGCAGAATGGAATTTATCCGGCGCGAGCCATTTTCGGTTGTCGTGGATTACGCGCATACGCCCGACGCACTTTTCAAAGTGTATGGCACTTTGAAAAGTGAAAATACGAAATCCGAAATCCCTGCCTCGCCGGCAGGCAGGCAAAATCCGAAATTAATCTGTGTCTTCGGTTCAGCGGGTGGCGGGCGCGACAAATGGAAGCGGCCGGAAATGGGAAAGATAGCCGCAAGATTTTGCGATGAGATAATTTTGACCAATGAAGATCCATATGACGAAAATCCGCAGGCCATTTTAAAAGACATTGAAAACGGATTTTCGCAAATCCTAAATCTCAAATCAGAAATTCTAAATAAACTAAAAACTATAAACCATAAACTGATTCTCGATCGCCGCGAAGCCATCCGTGAAGCGCTGAAATTAGCGCAACCCGGCGACACGGTAATCATCACCGGTAAGGGCGCCGAACCCTGGCTCATGGGCCCGAACGGAACGAAAATTCCCTGGGACGACAGGGAGGTCGTCCGCGAAGAATTAAAAAATCTTGAAAAATAGTTACTATAATAACTCGACGGCCGTCCAACTATTATAGTAAATTAAAACCGCTCGGGTGAGCGGTTATTTCTGTTCAAAAAATGTACCATCCAATACGCTTTTTCAACGCGCCATAACTTCCGGCGCGGCATCTGGGTATGTGCCAATTAATTCTTCGGCTTTTTTTGAAGCAAAACTTTGCTCCTTTCTAAAAATAAGCCTATCGCAAGGGCACATTTTTGTCAAGTGGCTTTGGGGTTGAGTGTGGGGGTAAGATGGAGGTATGGTGAAGATTTTTATCATAGGAGGGGGGGCGACGGGGTCTGTGATTGCCCATTTTTTGGCCGAATCTAAGGATGTTGAGGCTGTTTTGGTCGGCGATATCAATACGCGCAAAGCCAAGAGATTTTTACCGAACAATCCAAAGGTTTCTTTACAGCAGGTAGACGCGACCCAAAAAGACAAGGTTACGCTTCTTGCCAAAGGCTTTGATCTTCTGATCAACGCGTCGTTGTCACAGTTCAACAAAATTTTGCTGGACGCCGCCCTGGAAGCAGGGGTCAACTATCAGGACCTGGCTTCCAAATGGGACAACGCCAAAGTTGAACAGCTTGATTTCCATGAAAAATTCAAAGCAAAAAATTTGGTTGGCCTGATAAATGCTTCTGCTTCTCCGGGCATGACCAATTTGGTGGCTAAGTTATTATCTTTGAAATTTGACCGCGTAGATTCTATTAAAATAAGGCTGTTGGAAAATGTTTCTTCCGACATGCCTTTTACGGCATGGTCGAAAGAGATAGCCTTTGATGAAGTAACTCAAACGCCGTATGTATGGGACAAAAACCGTTTTGTTGCAAAAGATAATTTTGGAGAAGAAGAACTTTTTAGTTTTCCCGAGCCATTCACCAACAGGAAATGTTATCTGGTATCCCAAGAGGAAGTCGGCACCCTTCCTATATATATAAAAGCCAAATATGTTGATTTAAAGATCGGCGGAACGGAGATAGAATTCGTCTATACTCTTTTTAAGATCGGGCTTTTAAAAAACAAACTCGTGCGGATCGGGAATGCGTTGATTTCTCCATACGAGCTTATTACAAAAGTTTGGCCGGATGTTCCGTCCCCGCAGGAAATGAAAAAATTAGCTGCTTCCCCTAAATTTCGCGACGCGCATTTTTGGGCGAGTGTTATTGTAGCGGGCGCCGCTGATAAGAAGAAAAAAATTCTTCGCGGAGATATTCTTTTCCCTCCGCAGGCGGAAGTAAACAAACTCCACTCGGGCTCCAACTATATTTCTTACGCAGCCGGCGCATCTGCCGCGATCTTTGCGCTCGAGACCCTGAAGCTCAAAGAAAAAGGAGTCTACTCGCCCGAAGCGTTGGATAAGGAAACCGCGGAGGCGATCGCGGAGCGCCTTAAAAAGAGCGGAATAAAGATCGAAATTGGCGAAGCGGTCTGATAATTTATGGTGAATGTGTGTTATAATAAAAAAATGAAAAAGATTACAGCGTTATTTTTAATAATGTTATTTTTTATTGCTTTTTACGGCCAATCCGAAGCCTCAACGGTTTGCCCGAACTTGACCCGCACCCTGGGGAGGGGCGCTGTCGGAACTGAAGTCGCCGATTTGCAGGGTTTTTTGGCGGGGTTGCAGGGGATATATTCGGAGGCGCTGATAACCGGATTTTTCGGGCCTTTGACCGAGAAAGCGCTTCAGCGTTTTCAGGAAAAATACAACATAGTTTCTTTCGGCTCCCCGGCTTCTAACGGTTTTGGACTGTTGGGCCCTAGAACCCGAGCGATGATAAATACAGTGTGTTCAGAAGATCAAGTGGAGGGTGTTGTTGAAGTCAAACCGACTCCTGTATCACAGGTTACTCCACAGCCAGCGTCACAGCCGCCCGCCGCGCCAAAACCGGGTTTTTATGCTCCGACAGCGCCATATTTTGATCCCAACGAAGTTCCGGTATCGGGTGTTACCCCGCAAATGGATCTAAAAATAAATGACTCCGATGGGCCGGTTAAAGTTACCGTTGGCTCCGACATAACTCTTTCATGGATATTAAGCAATCATAAATGGTGGTACTGTGGAAAACTGAGGGATTGGTCTGGTTCTATGACTTCGCCGGCATCCGGATCGGAAGTTATCCGCGGGATAAATTATAATAAGGTTTTTAAACTCAATTGCTATGTTGATAACACGGCTTTTGAAGACGAAGTAAGCGTTGAGGTTGTTGCTACACCTCCGCAAGCCGGCGGGCTAATTCCCACGCCGGCAATCGCGGCTTTACCGTTGAAGGCAGGCGTGCCCTATGAAGGACCTTATGGGCGCATAGATTGCGCGACTAGCTTATGGCCGGGGAATGTTTTCTATCTTGAAGATGGGCCGCCGACGGTAAGGTGGCAAGTATCATCTTCCCCGACAAAAGATTGGCATTTTTATTGGCACGAAACGATTGATGGTGTTGAAACGAAAATTTATGGTGGTACCACGAGTAGTGAAGCGGCGAACAATGTTTCAAAACTCGAATATTATAATCATAAGTCTCTGAAGGTAAGGCGTTATGCCGATGTTGTTATAGACCAGAAGCATAGCGCTTATGCGTTATATTCAACACTTCCCAATACCATTTGCACTACGAACGAAGTTGAATTTGAAATTAAAGAATCAAGAACCGCCTCGGTTTTTTACGCCAATTTTGCAAGCCTTTTCAATGCGATCTTCCCTTATTTTAATATTGCTGGATATTAGGAGTCTGCATAATGTTGGCGCGATCTTCCGAACCGCTGACGCGATGGGTGTTAAGAAGATATATTTGGCTGGTTACACGCCGGGGCCATATGACCTGTTCGGCAAATTGAGAAAAGATTTCGCAAAAACGGCGCTTGGCGCGGAGAAATTTGTTCCATGGGAAAAAACAAAAAATGCCGGCGCGCTGATAAAAAAATTAAAGTCAGAAAAAGTTTTTATAGCGTCGCTTGAACAATCCAAAAACAGCGTACCACTTAGCAATCAGATTGCTAAATCGTGGATAGCTTTAGTTTTAGGCAACGAGGTTCACGGCATACCAAAAAACATTCTTAGAAAGTCGGATGCAGTTTTGGAGATCCCGATGTTCGGCAAAAAAGAATCATTAAATGTCTCCGTCGCCGCAGGGATCGCGCTTTATGCGCTAAGTCAAATTAAAAAGTCACGCGATTTATAAGACCTTGCGAGCGCGACTGGCGCGAGCACGAGGAATTTTTCAGCAGAAAAATATCCGTGTCTTATAAATTGCGATGGCTTTTTAATATGTTTATTTAACTTCCTTTCCGGTAAGGCGCTTGATGACGAAGTAGGCGATCGCGACGAAGAGAATTATCGCGAGTATCGCCAAGTACCACTTAAGAAGCGATTTTATTCTTGTCCATGTGTCTCCGTTTATGCTGAAAATTGATGCCAAAAATGATTTGCCGCCGTTTTCTGTTTTTGAAACACCGGTCGGTTCTGCTGTCGGGGTCGGCGTCGGAGAAGGTTGAGTTATTTTTCCCTCTGTATCAATGCACAAGGTTACTGTTTTGCAAACGGTTGTCGCGCCCTGGACTTGCCCGGCAGCAGGCGTTGGTTTTGGAGTTGGTCCGCCAGTTGGCGGAGGAGCCGCTGCTAAAACGTTTATGTTGCATGTTCCGTTTGCCGTCTTGCCAAGCGCGTCTGTTATTTTTACTGTCACTGTTTTTTCGCCTACAGCCGAAAAGGTTTTTGAAACGGACTTTGAAGTTCCGGAAACATCTCCAGACCATGAATAATAGTAAGGAGCCGTTCCGCCGCTTTCAACGGCACTGAATATGACGGCATTTCCGATTCGCGGCGAAGATGGAGAAATTGAACAAGCCGATCCAAGGCCAGTTTGTACTGGTGCGGCCGGCTGATTTATATAAATTGTCCGGCTCGCTGAATTTGAACCGTAGGAATTAATGCAGGTGAGGGTATAGGTACTTGAGTTTATCGGATATACATATTCTGAACCGGAAAGATTTTTGTTTCCGGACCAGGAATTTGACCCATAACAAGAGCTGGCATTTGAAGTAGTCCAGGACAATCCGACCATCTCGCCATAATTAATCGAAGTTTTGCTGGCTGATAAATTTACAACAGGAACTCCGTAATAATAGTTTGGGGGATAATATGTGGGTGTCGGATATGGAGTCGGGCGCGGTATTTGGTCATCCGCTATCCAGTCGTAACATAATCCGGCAGTGCAATTGCCGCCTGTGTATGAATAAGACGTGGCGGCATAGCTAACGCTAAAAGGCGCCAAAATGGCTAATATGCCAAAAATTATGCTTATTTTTAGTATGTTTTTCATTGTGTATATTATATATCAATCAATAATAAAAGTCAATAGAGTGCGTTTGGCTCTAATGTTGTAATATAATAAGCATGAAAGAAGCGCCACAACAAGAGGAAATGTTCGAAAAAGACGGTAATATAGTTGATGGACGAAGAGTGCCGAAATATTTCAGAAAATTAAGAAGACAGCTGGAAATATCAACCGAAGCAAGGCACGCTAAAGAAAAAGAAAAAAAATTAAAAGAAATTAAGGATAGTATTATAGCAAAAAAATAATATGTTAAGTACATTTCCGCAATTATTTGATTTTCAATTTTACGGGCCGTTAATTTTGCGCTTGGCGCTTGGAGTTATTCTTTTTGCGCACGGATGGTCGAAGTTTAAAAATGACAAGGCACAATTTGCCGGGCGGCTGGAATTGCTGAAGTTTCGTCCAGGAAAATTTTGGGCATGGGTTGTGGCGCTCACGGAATTTCTCGGCGGGATATTGATATTGATCGGGCTTTTTACGCAACTTACCGTATTAGTATTAGCAATAGAATTTTTGGTAATTATTTTTTGGGTGCGGCACGGCCAGCCGCTTGTAGCGAAATCCGAGGCGCCAAGCATGAGTAGGGAATTCGATTTTCTGATATTGGCGGCGCTTTTGGCTCTTCTCGTCCTGGGTCCTGGTGCCTGGGCCGTTGATTACCCTTTATAAATAGGGTACAAATATATCTATGGCTTCATACGATGTTGTTTTCGATATTGAAACAAAAAAATCCTTCGACGAGGTAGGAGGGAAAAGCAATTTCGACAAACTTGGCATTTCCGTAGTCGGCGCGCATGTTTCGGAAGATCCCTCGACTCCTCTTGGGACAGGCAAATATTATGCTTTTGAAGAACACGAGATTCCCCAATTCGAAAAAATGTTACAAGGCGCGCGCCGCGTGGTCGGCTTCAACATTCATCATTTTGATATTCCGGTGCTCCAGCCCTATATTGGATGGAGTCTGAAAAACTTGAAAACTTTGGATTTGATGGAAGACGTGGAAAAAGGAGCTGGCTTTCGCATATCTTTGGATAATCTTTCCGAGACATCGCTCGGTACTCGTAAGTCCGGCGATGGTATGCAGGCTTTGCGCTGGTATAAAGAAGGAAAGATAGATGACATTAAACAATATTGTTTAAAAGACGTTGAACTTACCAAGGCTCTTTGGGAGTACGGTAAAAAAAATGGGCATGTGCTTTTTTATTCCAGAAATTCATCGGGGAGGGTTGCTATTCCCGTAAGCTGGGGTAAGATGGAATCAAATTTGGACGCTTATTCGCAGACAAGTTTATTTTGATTAAATGGAAAACTCGACATTTTTTAATATAGTTGGTAGTGCGATGACTCTAAAAGAGGTCGTTGGCTCCGTTCACGAATTTATAAATTCTAAACCCAAAAGAAAGTATAAAATAATCGTAGGGACAGATTCGGCGGCGCGTGATGAAACAAACTTTGTGACCGCCGTCACTGTTTGGCGCGTGGGGAACGGAGGAATTCATTTTTGGACGAGGTCAAAGATGACAAAGTGCCACGACTTGCGGGACCGCATATATAAAGAAACTATCCATTCGATAACGCTGGCGCAGGAACTCCGCGGACGTCTTAAAGAAACCTTGGGAGATGAATTTTTCTGGGACGATCAGATACATATTGATGTCGGCGAGAACGGCCCGACGCGGGAATTTATAGACACGGTCGTCGGCATGGTCCGCGGCTATGGCTTCGACGCAGTCATCAAACCTTTTTCTTTTGGGGCCAGCGTGGTGGCTGACAGGCACACATAGAAATACGCCCCCATAGCTCAATGGATAGAGCGCAGGCCTCCGAAGCTTGAAATTCCCGTTCAACTCGGGATGGGGGCACAGAAAAGTGGGCGTTTTACGCGGTGAAGGTTGGGATCGAGGTTTCCCGCCTGCAAAAGCTACCCGCCAGCAACGCTTGATGCGTAGCTTCTGCGGGCTGGTGCTTTGGCATTGCGGGCAGGAATTCCTCGTGGGGACATAAAGCGTTAGTCTAGGACAATAATAGGTAAAACAAAAACATCGGCTGCTTGACCGGAATATCTATTGTGTATACAATGGTTATATGAAGACACTTATCAATGTTAAAGCCGATAAAGAGGTCAAAGAAAACGCCCAGAAAATAGCGGAAGCATTGGGGCTCCCTTTAAGTTCCATCATAAATGCGTATCTTAAAGAGTTTATACGCGATCAGGCGGTGCGTTTTTCCGTTGAACCGCAGTTAAGGCCGGAAGTAGCAAGACTATTGCTAAAAGCAAGCTCTGATTACAAGCGCAAAAAAAATACTTCCGGTATCTTTGAAACATGGACAGAGGCCAAAAAATATCTCCGCGACCAATGAGAATTTCTCTTCATCAAAACTTCAAAAAACGCTACAAAAAATTGCGAAAAGAAGAGCGTGGCCGGTGCGATCGGAGAATGGAATTGTTTATGCAAAACCCGTTTCATCCTTTGCTGAATAACCACGCGTTAAGCGGACAATATCTTGGTTATAGAAGCATCAACATCGGAGGCGACTTGCGCGCTATTTATGAGCCGATATCTTCGGATACGGCGTTTTTCATCACTCTAGGTACACATCCCGAACTTTACTCGTCATAAAATATGTTATACTAAAAACATCGGCTGTATTTGCTGTTCGAAAAATTGTTTTGGTCATATTAGGGGTTTTAAATATTTATCACACGCAGAGAAATTAAAATTAAAACCACTTTTATCTCCGCTGCTCTTAAAGAAAATTTTATAATGAATTGGGAAAATTATCAGCGGCGCGATCGCGTTCGGACTAATTCAAGAATACAACACAAAGCATTAGTCGAGGGAAATAATAGGTAAAATAAAAACAAAACCCGGGAATTTTTCCCGGGCACGCGTTGAATTTATTATCGCCAGTAGCGACAGTAAAGCCTTCCCCATCTGTCGTAGCGCCAACCGACGCAGCGCGGGGGTTTGGGCGGCGGATGGCGTCTATAAACAGGATGTGGCCTTGCGACCGGATATGGTTCTGATATCACGGCGGCAAAACAGCCGGATAAAATTAAAAGAAGAGAAAGAGCCGTTAAATAACTTGCGATTTTTTTAATGAACATATTTTCTCCTATTTAGTAGCCACAAAGTTCTCGGTTGAATTTTTGTGTTTTTAGACATTCAAGGCGCTCAAGCTCTCGTCTTTGTTCGTGGATAATTCTTTGCTGTTCTTGAATTCGGCGATCGAGATCGTCTTGCCGATTTTCCTGTCCTTGCAGCTGGTCGCCGATCAATCCGCCGGCTCCGGCTCCCAAAACTCCGCCGATCACGGCTCCCGCGCCAGGATGCCCGACAGTACTTCCGATGATCCCGCCGACGGCCGCTCCGCCAAGAGCGCCGATTCCCAAACCCTTTTCACGGGTCGTGAGCGGTCCTCCAGCACAAGCTCCTAAAACAAACACAAAAGCGAACATTGTACCTAAAACGGCCAATTTTTTCATTCGATCCTCCTGTTTATTTATTCTAAGGAGTATAATATCATGAACTCATAATAATGCAAATTAAGACGGACTGTAGAATAATGGTAGTTCGCACCCTTGGGGTGGGTGTGGCCCGGGTCCGATTCCCGGCAGTCCGACATTTTAAATAATACGGCTCTTTAAACATTAGTGTGCCAAATCTGCGGCAGAAAAACAAACGGCAGCAAAGCTAATGTGACCTTTAATACGTAATTCCTGAAGTTCCTGAAACCGTAAGACATCCGTTTTACGGTTTTAATT
>Ga0209541_10013840_pt1 | contig 12266 bp, 10 predicted proteins | sample RifCSPlowO2_01_FD_184027 | JGI IMG/M metagenome (GOLD analysis project Ga0209541, IMG submission 184027) | Groundwater microbial communities from Rifle, Colorado - Rifle CSP2_plank lowO2_0.1 (SPAdes) (version 2) | ecosystem: Environmental > Aquatic > Deep subsurface > Groundwater | place...
ATTGGCATAGATAAGTTATTTTCATTAAGAAAATTATTTATTGAATATGCCATCAAAAAACTATCTTTCCCTTTTATTGTTAGATATTTATCATCAATGTCCAAATCAACAATAATATTCTCATTTTCTTTTCTTAGTTTAAAATTTACATCAATTAATTCATTATCTCCTTCTATTTCAAAAACAGGTGGTTGTAAATTTTGAAAATCTTTTGGATTCAAATCAATCAATTCAAAATTGTCCCTTGGTACCTTTGATATCAATGAAATAATATTATTTAAAGAATCATAATATACTTTTTTGCTATTTATTTTTAAAAGATAATCATATAATTCAACAGAAATTCTTGGTCTTAACCAAGATAAATAATTTTTTATTATCTCTTCAGAACCAACATAATTGAATAAAGGTATTACTTTTATACGTTTCTTAAAATTTTCTAAAATTTCTTTTTTTATGTTTGGATAATTTGGAGAAACTCCTTTACCTTTTTTAATAAAATTTCCTTTTTTTAATTCATCATAACCACCCATCAAAACAAGAAGAAGATTTGTACTTGGTTTAAAACTCATAGTTTCCTCTCCAAATAAAATTATGTATTCAATTCTTGGATGACTCAAAGAATTTAATATCATACGTTCCGTTCCGTCCCTATTAACAACAAGACTTCCAAGAACAGATACATCCTCACGGTTATCAAAAGGTATTTCATTTAGAACCATTCCAGGAGCTAGAGAATTTGTACAAATACCTATCTTACCATTTTTTCCTTCTTCAGGAATTGTCAAAATTGCATCAACTATTGGAAATTTCATTTTTTATGGGGATTCCATATATTAGGTAAGTAATCATCAATCATTATTTTAAATTTTTTTGAATTGTCTAATGAAAAAGATATAAATTCTATTTTCCTATTTATTTTAGATTGAACTTCTGAAAAAAATTGTCTGCAACAACCACACATATGTGGAATATCATCAACAAATTTATTACTAATCAAACAAATTTTTGAAATTTCAAGATTATTATCCATTATCGACAATAAAGTAACTAACATTTCTGAGTGTATATTCAATCTTTTTTCAAAACTACTATATACTCCACCAAAATAAATTTTATTTCCAGCCAATAATGAAGCACCATACAAAGATTTTGAATCAGAAGAAAAATGTGTTTCCATTCCTTTAATTGCAAATTTTTTCAATTGCTCTTCTATATCCTCGCTTGAATTAATTTCAATTCCATTTTCAATTGGCTTCCAATTATTTATTTTTTCCATTACTTCTGTTTTAGGTCTGTAATTATAATATTCAGAAAGATTATTGCATTCATATAATTTATTTCCATCAATGTCATAAATTTCATAAGTAATATTCACTCCAGTTCTTCTTATATGATCTATTATTATTTTTATAACCAATAAATTAATTATAAATTCTCCATCAACAACAGTAATAATTTTATTCACATTTGGATCTTTACATGATACAGAAATTGATAATGATACTTGTTCTGAAGTTATACTTAAAAGGTTTGTATTTGATTCTATTAATCCACCATAATAAATATTATTTTTTGTTATTGCTGCCGAACTAGAGTTAAAACTTGCTTTATCTTTTTTTAAAAAGGATTTTTTCAAATATAATTTTAGATCCTCTATTATTTCATAATCAGAATACTTTTTGTTCTGATCGTAACTTACTGACATTTAGACCCCCAACTTCCCAATCAAAATGAAGAACTTTTCTTATGTGATAATTAAACAAGTGTATCTTATCTCTGGCTAAAAATGAATATTTATTTTCAGCTACCTTACTTGATAATCTTGTTATTGGTATAAATGGCATTGGTAGAGCATAATATGGATACATATCATTGCCTTCTACGAGTATTGCAGTCGTTTCCTCATTAAGATAATTAATTGAATAATCAATTCTATGGCTCCCATCACATATTAAAAAAAAATCACTGTTTCCATTGAAGCCTAATTTATAATTTATTAGTTCTAAATTATCATTAAATACAGATAAATAATCTATTTTTGTTCTTTCATCAATGTAAAAATCCTTAATTAATTCCTTTGAAAGGCTATGCAAATTGCCTTTGAAATCTTTTACATATGAATTCTTGAAAGATTGAAGTATTTTTTTTATATCAATAATCCCATTTTTTAATGGATAACTTTGCCTTTCTATTACTGGTGGAAGAATATGAAATCTGCCCCTTGATTTCCAATCATATTGTATAATTTCAAAATTCAAGTTAAAAATTCTTTTACCTTGTTCTTTCAAAAAATTATCAACATCTGACATAATATCTATTACATCTTCATAAATTGTTGGCTGGGCTGTAAATAAATGATAAGATTCATTCCCTTTTTTTATAATTGGAAAATCAGATGTTGTTTTTGGTGGAATAATTTTAACCAAAGAAAAATTTGCATTTGCATAAGGTTTTAATTTATTTCCATCCTTATCATATAAACCCCTAAACTCTATTTTTCTTAAAGAATTCTTTACCTCTTCTTCATCCCAAATTCTTTCTAAAACTATATCCCCCATAAACAGTAATTAATCAACAATTATAAAAACATTGCTATAAAAAAAAGTTATTTGATGAAAGATATATATTAGTGTGTGGGTTTTGTAATATTGACATTATTGATTAATACTTCTGAAGTAAAAGTTGGTATTTCTGCTTCCCATGACTTAATTTGCCACACTTTTTTGTTACAGCATTGAATGTTTTTCAATAAATTAGGCATATTATCACTTATTCTTAAACCTTTTAATGACTGAACTATTTCTCCGTTTTTAATTAGAAATGCACCATCCTTAGGAATTGTTGAAAAGTCTCCAGAAGCATAATTTTGATATCTTGTATACCATACGTTTGTTATGTAAATTCCTTCCTTGACATCAAATATATCCCCTTTTTTGCAATCAAATACAATGTTAAAGGATCTTGGTGAAATTAAACCAGCATTTGCAGTTGTTTCTGTATTATACTTTTTTGATGTTGAGGTATTATGTAAATATGTTTTTAATATACCTTTGTCAATAATTGTTGTTTTTTTTGTTGGAACACCTTCATCATCAAACTTGCATGAATTAAAACCATTTGGTAATGTTGCGTCATCTTCTAAAGTAAAATTACCATAAAATTCATTTAATTTTGGAAGAAATGAATAACCAGATTCAACATTATATATTGATGTAGCATCTGATGTGTTATTTAACAAAGGAGCAAAAGCCATTTGTGATAAGATAATCGGATATTTTCCTGCCTTAACTTCTTTTGGATTTTTTGCCATTGTTGCAACTTCAGCTGCTCTTTCTGCTGTTTTTTCTATTTCAAAATTTTTTAATGTATTTGAACAACAAGTCATGTGTCCAGATTCATCTTTTTCATTGAATGCTCTTAAAGAAAAATAAATATTTGAAGACTCATCTTTCGAATCAATTCCACCAGATGTTACTAAGTGTGTCTTTAAATTCCAGACCTCAAAATTTCCTGTAACTCTTTTAGAATTTTCTAGTGCCTTGTTAATTCCTTTTTTGACCAAGTCAGAATCATCTACATCTAAGATTTTCTTGTCATAATTAGATTTAACTGAATACTTGAAAGAACCATTTGCAATTCCAAAATAATCATTGCTTGGAGAAATATTTTTTGAAAAACTAAATATTTTTTTTATTAGTTCATCTGCTCTTTCTTTTTGCATATCTTTCAAAGAAGTTACAATTATTCTTTTATCCTTTGAACAAAATATAGATAAATTAGAAATTAATTCTGCACCAGTTTTTACAACTTTATTGTTAACAAATTTTAATTGTCTCCCTTCAGTTTCATGAAAAGCAATTATTACATCATCCATTCCTTTCTTCAGAAGTTCTGATTTCAAATAGTAAATTATTTCTTCCATTTTATTGAATTATTATATTTTTTAATCTCATCACCGGACCACCAAAATAAACAGGAATTCCTTGCATAGGTTCACCTTTTCCACAATTTCCTGCATATGTCTTAATCTTATCTCCAATCAGGTCAATTGATGACCACAATGTTGGGGTTGTTACTTCCATCACTGGAGCAAATACTGGCTTTGTTATTTCTCCCTTTTCTATAAGATATGCCTCACATCCAGTATACCTTTGATGATATCTTTTATCATCAATATTCCATTGCATATAAGATTTCATGTAAATACCTTTTTTTGTTTCCTTGATTATTTCTTCTTCTGAAGAATCCCCTGATTGCACTATTGTATTTGACATTCTCAACATTGGTTCAACATCATAATTGTTTGCTCTAGAACATCCATTTGATTTTGTTTTTAATTCAAAAGCTGTTTCCCTATTGTGAAGAAATTCATTTATCATTCCATTCTTAATTAAATATTTTTTATTTGCTTTAACACCCTCATCGTCATAAAGATAAAAACCATAAGAATTTTCTATTGTTGGATCTTCTATTACATTGACAATTTCAGAACCAATTCTTGTATTTATCATTTCAGGAGTTACAAATGATTCACCAGCCTGAGCACCTTCTCTCCCAAGAATTCTATCAGCTTCATAAGGATGACCTACTGATTCATGAACTGCAATTCCAGAAATTTCTGAACCAACAACTAAATCCATTTTTCCTTTTGGGGATTTTATTCCATCATTCATGTTATTTCTTAACAATTCCACTTCCTCAGGAATTTTTTTAATAAGATCCCACTTATTTATTATTTCATAACCAGAGCAAGCACCATATTGAAGATATCTTTGGATACTTTTCTTATCTTGGGACAAAGTAAAGAAATAAAGCATTGAAATTCTAGGAATTACTGATGATATTTTTGATCCTTCTGAATTGATATAATATTTTTCTGCTACTTCATCTCCAATAGTTAAATACCTTTGAGGAATTTTAATTAGATGTTTGTCTATTTCTTTTAGAATATTTAATTTTTTATCTTCCGTAAAGTTTTCTATTTTTTGTTTTTGGATTACTTTATAATTTGTCTTTTGTGGTTTTTCTTCAGAGAAAAAAATTTTTTTTGATATTTTATTAGAATTTTTAGTTGTTGCTATTGATTTTTTCATCAAGGACAAAATTTTATCTTTATCAAAATTATTTGTTGATAAAAAACCAAGATTATTATTTACTAAATATCTTATTCCGATTCCTTTTGTGATATCAAAACCAGTTATTTCTGGATTTCCACTCTTGAGAACAAAACCACTTGAAGTTCTTTTTTCTGTTCTAACTTCAACGTATTTGCATCCCAATTCTTGCGTTTTTTTCAAACAGAATTCAGCTATATCTTCATGCATGAAGATTAAGAAGGAATTTCATTTAAATATATTGTGGTAAGTTTTTACCACTGATTCAAGGTTTTTTCATTATTTTTAACGAAATTATAATTTATTTTTATTGCTTCTAAAGACTGCTCTATTGCACGCTTCGCGTTCTTTGGAGTATTTTTCATGAAAAAAGCATTCACTTCATCAAATTTTTCAATTGAGCTAAATTTTGAGCATATTGCTTTTATTATATTTGGCATAGAGTGACCATAACCAAACCTTCTTTCAAATTCCTTGTAATTCTTCTTGAAAAAATTCCATGCCAAATCAAGACCTAAAGGAGTACTTGAAACAGAGGAAATTGCAATAGTTACATCTTGATATCTAACATTATCTGAAAAAATAAAATCCAATAATTCATTTATTATTTCTCTTTGTCTGAATTTTCCCATAGATGTCAACAACCTTACTTTTTCCTCCTGAAGATTTGACTCAAAGTAAAGATTCTTCAACTGTTCATACTGTTCCTTGTCCCCTGAATATGCGACCAAAGAATAAACTGTTGATTTTAAATTTGGGTCAAGATTTTTTGTTTTTAAATAATTAATAAATCTTCTTTTAGATTCATCTAAAACTTGTTTTTGATTGCTTAATCCTAATGTCATCAAAACAGCTGATCTGAGTAATATTTCTTTGTGATTTTTTTGTTGAGTCCACCCTATTTTTTTGTGAATTTCTGAAAATAAATCTATTACAAAATTATCAATTTTTTTAATGCCTGAAAAGAATGACTTTATCTGGTAAAGATTTGATGATATATCAAGCCATACGGTATAATCCTGTTCATTTTTATAAGCAGAAAGTAATTCAAAAAAATTATTTAATTTTATATATGAACCCCTAGACAATGCATAAGTATCATTTTCTATTCCCAGTCTGTTCAGTGCATTTAATTTATTTGTTTTTATTAATTTTATTATATTTTTTAATGATTCACCATCATATTTTACCCTATAAAAACCAACTTGCGAGCAATTCAAATATTCAAATTTTTCAATTCCGATAGTTTTTTTGTTCATCTTATAATATTTTATTTTTTCATTGGAGTAAACTGCAATTGGAATGTTCCACAAACTTCTGTCTTGTTTTCTTAAATAAAGAAACCTTTCCTGTTTTAAATGGAATTTATTCTTTTCAATAATTAAATTTACTAAGGGATATCCGACTTGTTTTGTCCAAGTATTCATCATTTTTTTAACTGGTTTTTTTGAAACTTTTTCAAGAGAATTCCATAAATCATCAGTTGTTGCATTGCTATATTTGAATTTGTTTAGATAATGTTGCAGTCCTTTCCTAAATATTTCTTCTCCAAGATAATTTTCGAGCATTCTTATTATTGAAGCTCCTTTGCTGTAACTTATTGCATCAAATATTTCATCAATCTCATTAGGATTTAACACTTCAACCTCTATCTTATGACTGTTTTGCAAGCTATCCAAGGAGAAAGCACTGACAGTATCTAGATAAAAAAACTGAGTCCATAAATCCCATTCAGGAAATATCTTGTCTATTGGCTTATATTCAATCCATGATGCAAATCCCTCATTAAGCCATAGGTCATTCCACCATTTCATTGTAACTAAATTTCCAAACCATTGATGGGCTATTTCATGCGAGACAACCAATGAAGCTCTTTGTTTTGTTGCAGCTGAAGAATTTTCTTCATCAATAAGCAATGCAGTTTCTCTATATGTAATCAAACCCCAGTTTTCCATTGCTCCTGATTCAAAGTCTGGAATTGCAATCAGGTCTAGTTTAGGTAATGGATAAGATATTTTAAAATATTCATTGTAGTAATCTAAGGTTTTTATTGAAACATCCAAAGCAAATCTTCCCTGATTTTTTTTTCCTGGAGTTGTTATTATTCTTACTATCTTGTTATCTTTTGTTTTACCTTCAATAAATTCTAATTCCCCTATAACAAATGCAACCAAATAAGTTGACATCAATGGAGTTTCTTCAAAATTTATTTCTTTTATATTATTTTTTATTTTTTCATTTTTAACTGGCATATTTGATACTGCATCCAATTCTTTTTGAGTTCTAATTGTTATCAAGAATCTTGCTTTAAGTTCTGGTTCATCAAAACAAGGAAAAGCTCTTCTGGCATCATTAGGCTCAAATTGTGTTGTTGCCATAATTTTTTTTTCGCCATTGGGAAGAACATAAATGCTTTTGTAAAAACCCCTCATACTTTCATTAAGCATTCCGTTGAATTTTATATTCAATAATGCCTTTCCTTTTTTTATTTTTTTATTAAACAAAAATGTTGCAGTTTGCATTTCCTTATCATAACTAATTTTTTCCGCGTTAATTTCTTGATTTTGAATCACAGACACAGAAAATATTTCCAATTCATTTGAATTTATAGAAATTTTATTTGTATCCTTAAGTATTTTTATTTGAATTGACTCTTCTCCAAAAAAAATAATTTTTTCAAGATTTGGTGATAATGTAATTGAATATTTTTCTGGAATTACTGTTTTTGGGAGAACATACTGCTTTTTCATGACTAATTTAAGAATTATTTTTTATATAAGTTTTATGGAAAGTTTTAAATAAATAAGTAAAATATCTTGTATATGGACTTAGAAAAAAGAGAACATGTTAATGAAGTTCTAAAAAAGAAAGATAATTCAGATGTTGTTGTAGCTGGGTGGATTGATAAGGTAAAATTGATGGGCAATCTTGCTTTTATTAATCTGAGAGATAGTACAGGAATATTACAAATCGTAGCAAAAGGTTTTGAAGACATAGGTAAATTAACCCCTGAAAGTGTTATTATTGCTTCTGGAAAAGTTAAGCTGGGTCAAAAAAAATCTGGAGAAAAAGAGTTAGTTCTAGAAAATTATGAATTAATTAACAAGGCTGAAACTCCCTTGCCTGTTGATTTGGTTCAAGATACAACCCATATTGACAAAAGACTTGATTATAGGCATCTTGATTTGCATAATCCGAAAATTCAAGCTATATTCAAGATTCAATCTGAAATATTACATGCTTTTAGAGAATATTTTTACAAAGAAAGCTTTGTTGAGTTTCAAACTCCATCTATAATAAGTTCTGCTTCTGAAGGTGGAACTGATTTATTTGAAGTCAAATATTTCAATGAAAAAGCTTACTTGGCACAATCTCCACAATTGTATAAACAGATGGGAGCAACATCCTTGGAGAAAGTTACAATGGTTGTAACTGTTTGGAGAGCTGAAAAGCATGATACTGTTAGGCATTTGAATGAATCAAGACAAATGGATATTGAGGAAGCATTCAAAGATGAATTTGGAGTTATGAAAAGAATGGAAGGTTGTATTCCTTTCATGATTAGAGAAATTATTAAAAATTGTGATGAAGAATTAAAAATATTAAACATAAAATTGGAAATTCCTAAATTCAAATATTTAAGTTATGAAGAAACTGTGAAATTGTTAAAAATAAAAGACGGTGAAGATTTAACACCTGAAAACGAAAAAGAACTTAATAAAAAATTCCCAAACACCGTTTTTTTTGTTTATGACTGGCCTTTAGAAATAAAACCATTTTACATAATGCCAAAAGATAAAAAATATGCAATGGGTTTTGATGCAATCTACAATGGTGCTGAAATTTCATCTGGAGGACAAAGAATTCATTTGCCTGAGTTACTTATTGAAAGAATAAAAGCCAAGGGATTGAATTCAAAAAATTTCAAGAGTTATATTGATAGCTTCAGACATGGAGCGCCAATGCATTCTGGATGGAGTATAGGCTTAGAGAGGTTCACAATGGTTTTACTTGGTTTGAATAATATTAGAGAAGCAGTATTATTTCCTAGGGATAGGTATAGATTGACTCCTTAATTCTTCTCCAATTATTCATTTTCCAGAGTTTAATCTTGTATAAACACTAATTATGTCTCCTTGAGAGATACTTACAGCTCTACTTTCGTATTCACCATCTCCGTTAATATCAACATCAATGTAAACTAAACCCCTTCTATATCCATAACTGATTATTGATTCACCTATCGATTCTGTGTGAGTAGAATCCATTTTTGTATTCTCCAAAATTGTATGAAGTTTGCTATCTTCAACAACATAATTTTGTTAATAACATGATACTAAAAATGGAAGAATTAAGGGAAACAATTTTTTCTCTAAACCATTTCCATAATACATTTTATAGTAAAGACAAAAAAGATTATAAAATTAACCTAAGTAAGATTTAAAAAGCTAAAATCAACCAACTTAAATATGTCCCCGTAGCTTAGCTGGTAGAGCGTCTGGCTGTTAACCAGAAGGTCGGCAGTTCAAGTCTGCCCGGGGACGTTCTTCTAAGTAATATTTAAATAGTAAGTTTTTCTTTTGATACTATGAAATTCATATCCATTCAAGAAGCAATCAAGAAGAAAAAAGGAGCGGTTTCTTTAAGAGGATGGGTTTACAGGGAAAGAGGTAGTAACAAATTAAAGTTCATTGTTTTGAGAGATTCTACGAATATAATTCAATGTGTAATAGACAAAGAAAAAGTTTCTGAAAAGGAATGGAATGATGCTAACAAATTACTTATTGAAAGTTCTATAGAATTAGAAGGAGAAATCAAGGAAGATGAAAGAGCACCAACAGGATATGAAGTTAAGGTTTCAAAGTTAGACGTTGTTCATTTTGCTGAACCTTATCCAATAACCAAAGACCAAAGCATTGAATTTTTAGCAGATAACAGACACTTATGGTTAAGATCAAGAAGAATGACTGCAATAATGAAAATAAGATCAACTATATTTGGTGCAATACATGAATATTTCAGAAAAGAAGGATTTTATGAATATCAATCACCAATATTTCAATCAGTTCAGTGTGAAGGTGGTTCTTCATTGTTTAATGTTCCTTATTTTGGCAAGAAAGGTGTTTTTTTAGCACAAACATGGCAGTTATATGCAGAGCCCGCAATATTTTCATTGGAAAAAATATATACAATAGCTCCTTCATTTAGGGCAGAAGAATCTAAGACTTCAAGACATCTAACTGAATACTGGCATGCAGAAATGGAATTTGCATGGGCAACATTTGATGATATAATGAACTATGGTGAAGATTTGATTAAGCATGTTGTAAAAAAAGTTTTAGATAATAATCAGCAAGATTTGAAAGAATTGAACAGAGATGTAAAAAAATTAGAGCCAGTAATAAAGAAGAAATTCCCAAGAATGACTTATGATGATGCTTTGAAATTGCTGAAAGAAAAATATAATATGAAAATAGAATGGGGAAAAGACCTTAGAACTGTCGAAGAAGATAAATTAAGTGAAATGTTTGATACACCAATTCTAATAACAAGATATCCAAAAAAAGTTAAAGCATTTTATATGAAAGAACCCAAAGATAGTGATCCAAAGAGACCTGTCGTTAATGGAGTTGATTTTATAGCACCTGAACATTATGGAGAAATAATTGGTGGAAGCGAAAGGGAGTCTGATATTGAAAAAATTAAAAAAAGATTAAAGGAAGATGGAGAAAAAATTGAGGAATATGAATTTTATCTTGATACGAGAAAATATGGAAGTGTTCCTCATGGTGGTTTTGGATTAGGTGTTGAAAGAGTTGTTGCATGGGTTTGTGGTTTAGATAATATAAAAGATACCATTCCATTTCCAAGAACTATGCTAAGATTTAAGCCATAGTTATTTTCTATCAATTTTCAAAAAATTTATAATATTCAAAAGTGACTTAGATTGCATAATGAAAAAGAAAGCGATAAAAAATAAAAGAAAAAATATGTTGCACAAAGAGTTTGTTAAGATACTGTTAAAAACACCCATAAAAGATGTAAAATTTTCTAAAAATAATATCTCCTTGACATTTTTTGGTCATAGAATTTCTGATAAAATAAAAATAAAATTAGAAAAACACGTAGCGGAATGGAGCAGGAGAAGAAAAGAAATTTTCATTGATAAAAAAATCACTTCCAGTGACAAAAAGAAATCATTCAAAGCATTGTGCGTTCATGAGCTTATTGAGAAGTTTCTTGTGGAAAAATTTGGTTTAGATTTAGATAAAGAATCTCATTTGGTTGCTACAAAAAAAGAAAAAGAATATTTAGAAAAAATTAAAGGTAATTGGAAAAGTCATGAAAGTATGGTATATTGGAATTGGCATAAACATGGTGAAAAGTAGATGGAATTTAAAAAAATTGAAATTAGAGAAATTAAAAAATATTATTGGACTTTAAAAGATATTGATTTTATCCCATATTCATGGTTGAATGAAAAAGATCTAAAAGATTTACCAAAACCTTTTTTCTTGGGTGATATTCATCCTGATTGTCCAATAGGTTTCAAATCAAAAGATAAGGAGGATTATACAAACATAATAAAATTACCACATATTTTTGAAGAAATAAAAATGAAAAAAGAATTGAAAAAAGATTTAAGAAGAATTGAAAAGAAAAATTTTGATTTAAGAATTGTTTTAAATGAAAAAAATGCCCTTGAAAATAGCAAGAAATGGTTTTTAGAACTTTGGAAAGAGAATAAAAAAGATTTTGATAGAAGATTAAAATTGTGGAAAGAAAGTTGTTATACTATTAGTGCTTGTCTAAAAAAAGAATTGATTGGGGTTCATATTGCAAAACAGGAAAATAAAACAGTATATTACTTTGGATGTTGGTGGAATAAAAAATATAGCAATAGAAGCGTTCCAACTTTTTTGCTTAAGAAAGATATTGAAAATGCAATAAAGAGAAAAATTAAATTTTATGATCTTGAAAGAGGAGATGAATCTTACAAGAAAAAATGGGGTGTTGTAGAGAAACCAACAAAATATTATGCAATATTAAGCAAAGAAATAGCTGATTATCTTGGTATTGATAAATATGTTAAAATAAAATAGATTTATTTTTTTGTTAATTCCCTTAGAATATCTATCCACCTCATTT
>Ga0209541_10013842_pt1 | contig 12265 bp, 16 predicted proteins | sample RifCSPlowO2_01_FD_184027 | JGI IMG/M metagenome (GOLD analysis project Ga0209541, IMG submission 184027) | Groundwater microbial communities from Rifle, Colorado - Rifle CSP2_plank lowO2_0.1 (SPAdes) (version 2) | ecosystem: Environmental > Aquatic > Deep subsurface > Groundwater | place...
TTGCTGAATCTTTGAGAAGAGATAAGTCTTTAAGTGAGATTAAAAGTAAATTAAGCAGCACTGGTTGGCCTAAATACTTGATAAATAAAGCCTTTCAAAATATTTCAATTGTTGAAGGAAAGGAGAGCAGGCTATCTGATGTTATTTTAAGCGTAATGAGGCTTTCTACTAGGGTAGAGAATATGGTGATTAACGCCTTGCTGGAAAAAGATGGATTAACAGAAAATAGTTTGATGAATAAATTAGACATTGATAGAGAACAGCTCGCCTCTGTTTTGAATAGTTTAAATAGTAGGAATATAATAGAGATTAGAGGAAATAAGATTTACTTTAACAAGTCTTTAAAAACTCAGAAAGGTTTATAAATAAATATAATCTATACTATCCAATATGGCTGAAAAAAAGATGGTGGTTAAGAGTAGTAAAGATAAGATTGGAGTTCTGGTCGAGATAAGTGTTGAATTGCAGAAAAAATTAGTTGATGCTACTGTTGCTATGAATAATCTGGCTAAGCAGCAAGGAGAGTTGCTTAATACTTTTAAAGAAGCTGCAAAACATATGAATGATATTGATGTTCAGGATGAAAATTTAAGACCTCTAATAAAGAGATTGGATGATTTATTAAATCAGAATAGAACGATTGCAAGAGGATTAGTCCTTCTGGAGAGTTATGTAAAGGAGAAGACACAATCTATGCCGCCTATGCAGCCTACTCGACAGCAAGGATCTTATTAAGATGGGTGTTGAGTTTATTTTAGATGAGAAATTAAAGAGATCTCAGGAAGACTTAGATAAGGCAATAAGTATCTTAAGCAAAAAAGAGGATAAGACTTCTATTTTTTTAAGAAGGTTTTGGTTTGCTTGTTTAAAAGCTGTTGAGGCAGAAATACGTAAAGAATCTTTGAAAGAAAAAATAGATTTAGTGTCTAAGCTAAGGGTAAGCAGGATGTTGCCTATTCCACCAAGACCTGTTACTAAGATGGTTGTTGTTGGAGAAGGAGATCTTGTTTAAAGGAAATCAACTTCTACCTCATCAGTTCTCCATAAAGGATTAATGTCTAATTTTTCTTTTGGTATTGTGTTGTTGACTTTAAACTGCAGTAATCCCTGGAATGCGATCTGAACAGCCTGGTCTCCTGAATATTTTATAGGAACAGCATAAAATTTAGCATTTCTCTCTTTGCACATTATATCTAACATGTTGCATAATCTTTTGTTAGCTGCCACTCCACCAACCAAAACCAATTCATCTTTTTGAGTATGTGCTAAGGCTCTTTCTGAAACCTCTGTTAACATAGCGAACATTGTTTCTTGTAGCGAATAGCATAGATCTTCTTTTTTACCTCCTTTTTTATACAGTTCTATAGCTTTTGTTATTATTCCTGATAGTTCTATATCCATACCTTTTACAACATAGGGAAGTTCTATGAAAGATCCTCCTTTTGCTAACAATTCTATTTTTGGACCTCCTGGGAATCCTAAATCCAAAGCACGAGCAAATTTATCTAAAGCATTTCCTAGTCCAATGCTTAGGCACTCTCCTAGAACTCTAAATCTATTCCCTTCCAAGGATAAGATCTGGGTATTAGGACCAGATACATAAACATAAACCGGATTTTTTAAATCAAAGAATAACTTCGCTACTGTCAGATGTGATAGTGAGTGGTTAACTCCTGTTACTGGAACATTAAGATCATTTACTAGTTCTTTTACTGCATTTAATCCTACATGTAATGAGGGAGATAAGCCTGGTCCTCTGGAATAGGCTATCAAGTCAATATCAGAAGAGTTTATTTTAGCATCTAGTATAGCTTTTTGTATTACATCTTTGTAAACATTTTTGTGGTGTTGTGCTGCATCTTTAGGGATAATGCCTCCTTTGTCAGTTGTGTAATTAGCTCTGACATCACTTAGTACCTTATTTTTGGATGTTACTATTGCTGCTGCGAATGTGTGAGCCGTCGACTCAATCCCTAAACAGACTGTCATATTATAGAAAACTTTTTATTGGTTTAAAAGTCTTTTTATTGTATGGAAAAGAGGATTATAGCATTAGCTAAAAAGGCTTTTAGTATTTTTCCAAAGAAAATAGAAGAGCCAGAGTTTAGAGTTCTAAATAAAAATGAATTTGAATTGTTGCTGTTAAGATCCCCTATAATAAAGCATCATAAGGAGGATATGGAGTATAGTCCGGCTCTAAGTTGTTTTAAAGAAGATAAAGTTGAAGTCTGCTTTTGCCCAGAGATAATAAAGCATTTTAGTAAGAATGAGGATTTCATAATCGCATTGGCCTTGCATGAGTTTTACCATATTTGGAATAGAATGTTGGTTGATACAGAAGAGGCTGCAGTAATATCAGAAAATTTAGTTCATCATGAATTAGGAAAGGATTTTCCTCAGTATGCCAAGTTATTGTACTTACCCTAAATAGCTTAATTCAGAAGATTTTTTACTCTCTTTTTTCTGTGATTGCTCCATTAGATTTTTAAGCTCAGCTTCAAATCTCTTAGCCTTTTCCATTAATGGTTTGTAATCTAATTTCATCTTTAGTACTTTATCCAGCACATCTATCATCTTGGCAGCAGCTTCATAGTCTGGAAGATTAGAATGTGTTTTTGCAAATATTGTAGATATAGGTATGCTATTTTCATTCAGGAGCAAAGCGCTTGTAGCACCCATGATGACTCCTTCCTTCATCTCTTCTAATCCAATTTGCTCAAATTGTTTTTTTCTTTCTTTATCTACTGTGTAATAAAAAGTGCTTATTTGCCCTTCAAAACCTACTGCGCTTTCTATGTTAATTATTTCTTTGGCTTTTAATTCCTTAGAAAGTTTTTCAACCATATGAGCGACCTGCCATTCTAAGCCCAATATGCCGCTTAATGCCTGTACTATTACAAGATTGTATTGTTTGTTGTAGAATATTCCTAATGGCCTTATTACCTCTCCCTTGTGTACTGCTACTACAGGAATTAATTCTTCAGAATGAATATGGCCGATAGCATCTGTATCTAATTTATCCAAAAGAAATTTTGTTGTTATTGTTCCTACTAAGCTTACTCCAGGAAACCCTGTGATTATAATGACGTTTGAAGGTTTTTTTGTTAAATGAAGCTCCATTATGAATTGTGTACTATTCTAAGTTTAAATAGTTTTTCTTTAACTTGTTTTTATCTCAATTACATCTCTATTCTTTAATTTGTAATCTTTCCCAACAGGGATCCTTTTCTTTACATCAATAGCCTTTACAAAGTTTTTTCCTATATCTGTATGTAATTTAAAAGCAAAGTCTAGAGCTGTTGATTCTGGGGGAAGTAAGAAACAATCTGGTAAAATTCGGCCTTCTGAATCTTGTAGTTTGTTAACACCTCCAGGAAATATAGCTATGTACTTTAGGATTTTAAAAACAGCAGAATCTAAGCAGTCTTGTATTCCTGTGGAGTTCAATTTGTCAAGAACATTTTCTTTTATAAATGACAAAGCCTTTTTCTGCTTCTCGTTTAAATCCTTTGAGGTAACCTCAAAATTATTTTCTCCAGGAACATACTTAATTAAAGATTTTTTAGCAGCTTCTCTCAGCGCTAATTCAGATTCTGCAGAGCATGGAATTATTAAGTAAGATGGGAATTCTTTCTTTATTTTTTCTAAATTGTCTTTAGCTCCAGGAATATCTATCTTATTTGCAGCGATTATAATCGGCTTTGATAGCTTTCTTAGCATTGTTGATAACTTCAACAAGTCTCTCTCCTTCCATTCTATTATTTTAGCAGGAAGCTCTTTTATTGTATCTTCTACCATCCTTTCTGTAACTTTTAATCCAGAAAGTTGTTTAGCTAAAGACTCAGAGACTTTTTTCTTTTCTTGATACATCTTTTTAGAATCTTTCTCCCAGACTTTTTTTATTATAGACAGATACCAATAATCAAGCTCATCTTCTAGAAATCTAATATCATTTCCAGGATAGTATGAGAGAGGTTCAACTAATACTCCATTTTCATTTGTTGATCCAGAAACATCAATTACATGAATTAAAGCATCAGCTTCATTTAAGTCATTTAGAAATTTAGAGCCTAGTCCCTTGCCTTCATGAGCTCCAGGAACCAATCCAGCCACATCTATTAGTTTTATAGGAGAAAATCTTTTTCCATCTAAACAATATCCAAAGCTTGGATTGCACTTTGTATTCAATTCTTTATCAACGCAGTCTAATTTAACAAAAGCCACCCCCTCATTCTTTTCTATTGTTGTAAACGGATAAGGCGCTATTTCAACCTCTGCTAAAGTAGATGCTTTAAAGAATGTTGATTTTCCAGTATTTGCCTTGCCCACTACTCCGATTATCACTTTCTAAAGCAAAAGGTTATTAAATAAAAAACTTTGGGTTTCTTTTATAATGGAAGTATTCACATTTCATGGCATTTTAGGGCTGATAAGAATATTACTAAGCCCGATTATCTTTTATTTAATCTTAATAGGAGAGAACTTAACAGCTGGCGTGTTGTTCTTGCTGGCAGCTTTAACAGATTTTGTAGATGGATTTTTAGTAAGAGCACATAAGCATAATCTTGAATTTAGCTATTTTTGGGATGGTTTTGCTGATAGAGTCCTAATCTTTCCAACGCTTTTAGCTTTAATAATTAATGGAGTTAGTCTATTTTCATTATACTTAATAATTTTTTATGTAATTTTTGAAGTTTTAATTGGCGTTATGATGACTATAAAGAAAAAAAGATTTTATTTATTCCATAAACATAGATTGTCTGCCAGGATAAATGTTATCATTGTTTTGCTTGTTATTGGAATATATATTATAATTAGCGATTATGAAGTTTTGTTAGCTTTGATACTAAGTCCATTTTTGTTGTTTATGGGCCTTGATTATTTTATTCATTATGCTAAGAGAAATGTTTAAATAAGGTTCTAATAGTAATCTTCTTATGAGCCTGTAGCTTAGCCTGGGGGAGCGCCGAAGCTTTACGCTGCGTAAGTCTTATATGACCATCTTTGGTATAAAGCTCAAAATTCAAAGATGGAGGCTAAGTGAGCCGGAGGTCCCCGGTTCAAATCCGGGCAGGCTCATCTTATTTTATTTAATCTATTCCTTAGATTTAGTTCATCTATTTTAGGGCAGTATCTATATCTTTTCCAAAATAGATATTTGGAAGATTTATCAATATTGCTTGACCCTATTTCTTTCATCCACTTTGTAACATTTTTTTTACCATGCAATTTTATTGAATCTTTGAAATGACTTATGATTACATTAAATCCTTTATTTTTTAGAATATTTTTTATTTTGCTTAGTAAGTAAGCATCGTGTGTTGATAACTCTATGATTGGATAATTTCTACTGTTAGAATTATTTTTAGTAAAATATATACACCCGTCAGTATCAAAAAACCCCCTTAAAAAGTATTTTAGATTTTCATTATTATCTATTATCCTTTTTGGTAATTTAAGCTTATTTTTTTTCTTTCCGTATGGAAACCCTAATTTGTTATGCAAGAAAATAGCGAATTGTTTATTTTCAAACGTGATGAAGATATTGTTGCCGTAATTTCTATATCTCACTGTAACTTCTTTATTTAAAATTGACTTTATTAGAGCTTTAATATGGTTAAAGTAGAATTTGTCTGTAAGAGAATTACCATCTATTCTTATAGCACGCCTTATCCTTTCACCATCCTTATATTTTGAAATACATCCATCACCAGTCAATATACCATAGAACTCTACTAGTTCATTTGTTAGTTCCAATTTTCACCTCAATGAATCAACTAAGACCTTTGATTATATAAACCTTTTAGTTAACTTTAAAAATATAAGACTGATTTGATTCTTTATGCTCCTGTAGTGTAGCTCGGTCAATCACCTCGGATTTTCGATCCGAAGACCCGGGTTCAAATCCCGGCAGGAGCATTTTTTATTTTCATTATAATAAATCTGTCTTAGAAAAAAATCTCAAGATTATTTCTCATTTGTTAAGGCTGCATCAGAGAAGCATTATAGAAACCTTTTTAAAGAAGGGATGTTATCACTAATAGCATCAAAAGAGGTGATTTATTGGCTACAGACATTTTAACAACAACAGGCATTGCGGTTCTTAATCCTTTAGTTAATTTATGGGAAAGTTTTGTTAATATTGTTCCTGGTATTATAGGCGCCATACTTATCTTAATCATTGGTTATTTTATAGCTTACATTTTAGGTCATGCAGTTAGGTTAGTTCTGGAAAAGTTAGGATTAGACAGACAACTTAGTAAAGCTAATGTAGCAAATAAAATAGGAAAATCTAATGTTTCAGCAATTCTGGGCGAGTTAATAAAATGGTATATATTCATTATCTTCATTGGATCTGCAGTTGATTTATTAAGATTAGGGAATTTATCTCAAATTCTAACTAGTTTTGTATTATGGTTGCCTCATTTAATAGCAGGTATATTAGTTGTATTGGTCGGAGTTTTAATTGCTCATTACGTAGAGTTTAAGATGATTGAGCACACTAAAATGAGAGGTATGGAATTAGCAGCTAAAATAGTTAAAGTAATTATATTCTTTATCATTGCAGTACTTGCTTTAGCACAGATTGGTATTGACGTATCTTTCTTAGAATGGATATTCTTAATACTTGTTGGAGCAGTAGCAGTGGGAATAACAATCGCATTAGGAATTAGCTTTGGGCATGCATTGAAGGGCGAAGGAAAGAATATGGTAAATTATATTAAGAAGAACTTCTAATTTTCTTTTTTATAAAAACCTTTATAAACCTGTTTTTGAACATCTTTCTATGGTAGAGGAACAGCAATTATTAACACCTTTAGATGATTATCTCAAGGTAGGCATACATATAGGAACTAAATTCAGAACTAAGTATATGGCCCCTTTTATATACAAAATAAGGTCAGATGGCTTGGCAGTACTAAATGTACAGGAGATAGATAGAAGGATAAAGCTTGCTTCTCAATTATTATCAAAGTATGCCCCAGAAGATATAACCATAGTATGCAGAAGAGAAAATGGCTGGAAAGCAGTAAAGATGTTCTCAAAACTGACTGGTATAAAAGTTTTTGCAGGAAGATATCCTCCAGGCATTTTAACAAACTCTTTTTTAGACAGTTTTATGGAAACCAAGATAATCTTAGTTACAGATCCATGGCCAGATAGAAATGCTATTTTAGATGCTACTAAGCTTGGAATTCCTGTAGTAGCCCTATGTGATACAAACAACACAGCAAATAATATAGATTTGATTGTGCCTTGCAATAATAAGGGTAATAAGTCATTGGGATTATTCTTTATGATTCTAACAAGAGAGTATCTAAAGAATAGAGGCTTGCTTAAAGGGGCATTTGAGTATAAATTAAATGATTTTAGTGATGAATAAAAAAATATATTAAGGATAAAATAATCATATATCAGTTAAAGAGGTGTTTATGGTAAAAAAGAGCAAAGACTATGATATATCTTTGTTAGAAGACCTAATTAATTCTTATTGCATCAGCGGAGATGAAGCTGATGTTAGAAAGCTGATTATTAAGCACATTAAACCATACTGCAAAGAGTATTGGGTTGATAAGCTAGGCAACCTAATTGTGCATAAAAAAGGGGTTAGGCCAAGGATTATGTTCGCTGCCCACATGGATGAGATTGGATTGATGATTAAGAAGATAGATAGTAATGGAAGAATCTACTGTTCTGAGATTGGAAGCTTTGAAATAATGACTTTAATAGGGCAGAGGGTCTATATTAAAACTAAAAAAGGATATGTTATGGGTGTTGTTACAACAAATGAGATTAGCGATGATATTGAGGTTGCTAAAATACCTTTAATAGACGAGGTTTTTGTTGATACAGGACTTAATTACAAAGAATTAAGAGCTAAAGGTGTTGAGATAGGGCAGTATGCTTCTTTAGGTAGGAAGTTTCATACATTAGGAAATGAAAATCTAATTTCTGGTAAGTCCCTGGATGACAGGATTGGATGCTATATTCTGGTTGAGGTGATTAAGAGATTAAAGAATATTAAAAACGAGATTTATTTTGTTTTTACAGTGCAGGAAGAGATGGGATTGTATGGTGCTAAAACCTCTGCCTATGAGATTAGTCCTGATTGGGGAATTGCAGTTGATGTTACTGGAGCAGATGATATGGGAAACAGCCCGACAAAGACCATTGGGAACGGCCCATTTATTACAATAAAGGATTATGAGATGTTAGCAAACAAGTGCTTAAATGACTGGATAAAAGGCGCTGCTAAGAAAAGGAATATAAATCTGCAGTTAGAGGTTACTGACATTGGCTCCACAGATGCATTGAACATTACAATTTCAAGAGGGGGAGTTCCTGCTGCTGTAGTTGGAGTTCCAGTTAGGAATTTACATACAACTATGAGTATCTGCCATAAGAGTGATATTGTTGACACAATTGAGCTGTTATTGGAGTTGTTAAAAAGCCCCCCTAAAGCTTGCCTGGATTGATATGAACTTAGATAAATTTTTTAATGCAAATAATATCGTGGTGATTGGAGTTTCTAGAAATCCTAATAAGGTTGGGCATATAATTTTTAGGAATTTTATAGACGGCGGTTATCATGGCAAAATATTCATTGTTAATCCTAATGCCAGCAATATACTGAATCATGTTTCTTACAAAAATGTTTTAGATATAAAGCATAAACTGGATTTGGCAGTAATAGCAGTCCCATCCAAATTGGTTTTGGATTCAGTCAGGGATTGCAAGAAAAAGGGAATAAAGGATTTAATAATAATTACTTCTGGATTTTCAGAGATTGGCAATGTAAAAGGTGAAAATGAATTAAGAGATTACTTAAATAAAAATGATATGAGGTGCATAGGCGTTAACTGTTTAGGGATTTTTGATGCTCATACAAAATTAGATACATTATTCCTGCCAAGATATAGATTAAAGAGGCCAAAAGAAGGTGGAATAAGTTTTGTTTGCCAGAGCGGAGCTGTTGGCTCTACTATACTGGATTTAGCAACATCAGAGGGTCATGGATTTAGCAAGTTCATAAGCTATGGAAATGCTACTAATCTTGATGAAAGTGATTTTATTAAATATTTAGCTAATGATGAACTAACTAAAGTTATCTGCGTTTATATAGAAGCAGTTAGAGATGGTAAGAAATTCATGGATATATGCAGAGAAGTAAGTAAAGAGAAACCAATTATTTTAGTTAAGGGAGGGACTAGTGAAGAAGGAAACAGAGCTACTTTAAGCCATACAGGCAGCCTAGCTGGAAACAGCCTTGTTTACAGTGCTGCTTTTAAGCAATCTGGTGTGATAGAAGTTAAAAATTTACAGGAGATGGTTGATGCTGCAAAGACTTTTGATTACATAATTAAGCCAAAGGGAAATAGGATACAGATAATCACAAACGGGGGTGGTTATGGTATAATGGCTACTGATGCTATTGTTAAAAATAATTTAAAAATGGCAGAATTGAGCAGTGAAGTCAAGGATGTTTTAAGAAAGCAATTTAGTAAGAATGTTATTTTAAGTAATCCTATGGATTTGGTTGGTGATGCTACAACAGAGATGTATGGGCTAGCGATCAATGCTTCCTTGATGGACAAAAATAATGATATTTTATTGATAATTGCTTTATACCAAACTCCATTGCTGACTACAGCTATTGTTGATGTTATAATAGAAGCTAATAATCTAAAAAAGAAGCCCATATTAGTTGTTAGTGCTGGCGGTGAATTTACAGAGATGTTAAGGGAAAATCTGGAGGAAAATAAAATTCCATGTTTTACATTTCCTCATCAAGCTGTTGATGCTATAAAGTGCGTTGTTGAATATTATAAATATTAAACCAGTCCTGTATAAAGGTGTATTATATTGCCAACAATGAATCCTACTAAAGCTGCTAATAGTCCTATAAATAACATCTCTAATCCGCTTTTCAATGCCCCTCTTTTAGTTAGCTTAGTCTTCCACACACCTATGCCAAATAAGAATAAAGCGCTTACTGCAATTGATGTTATCAGTGCTGGTTTTATATCTAAGAAAACATAGGGAACTATTGGTGGTATTGCTGCCAGAACATAAAAAAGAAATATAGTTGATGACGCTCTTATTGGAGAGTTAAAAGTATGTTTTATGAATGCTTTTTCTTCTCTATGGTTCATTACTTCTTTATTTATGAATTCTAATTGAGATTTGCTGGAAAGATAAGTTCCTGCTGCCATTGAGACAGCACCAGCAAACATCTCTACAATAGCTGCTATTATTACTATATTCTTTGTAACTAAAGAAGTTGCAAGCCCCGCTGTTAAACCTAGTGTAGTTACTAGTCCGTCTTCTGAACCAAAAACTATCTCTCTTATAGACTTCCCAATTTCCTCTTTTTTTGTGTGTTTTATGTTCTCACCTATTTAGTAATTTCTTTGCAATGCAGAGATATGCTGCCTTTCTAAATAGCCCTCTTCTACATTATGCCAGAACTCTATTTTGTCTTCCCCTAATTTCCAACATAAGAAGATTTCTCTTCCATCGTAAGATGAATAGAAATCAACCAGACCTTCTTCCAGATCTTTAACAATCACTCCTGATTCTAATAAGATTTCTAATTCCTTATAGAATTCATAAGAGGCATTATATCTTTCTTTATTTCTTTGCACTTCATCACATAGGCTCTCAAACTCATCATCGTAATCCACCTTGACTGTATTAAGAAGAGCGATTATCCTATTAATTTTTATTAACCGCATTAATCCTTTTTCTACTTTTGGCAATAACCTTTCTGCTTGTTCTAGAGTAAAATACTTTTTAAGTATTTTTTTCATTGTAATATAACAAGCTTCTTTTCTTTTTATAGCTTTTGGTATGTTTTTTTGAGTAACAAAGAATCTTTTTCTACATTTGGAGATTCTGGAATAACAACCCCTTTTATCTTAAAATCTTTCCAGCTTTGTACCAGCTCTTTGTACTTTAAATCAGAATCCAGTATATTTAAGTGATTTTTTTCTCCCTTTTCGCTGTAATTTACACCTTGTGCTTGTATATGCATATTATCTAGGATTGTTTTCCCCAATCCTTTCTCCAATTGTGTTAAAACATCACAAAACTCTTCATACGAGTTGTATTTTCCATTAGTTGAGGCATGCAGATGAGAATAGTCTATGCATGGTAACACCATTTCTAAATCTTGGCTTAGCTTTATCACTTCTTGCAGACTGCCCCATTGTGCAACTCTTCCATTAGTCTCTGGCCTTATCCATATATTAATTCCTTTATCTTTTAATTTTTTTATTACTTCCTTTGCAGCATTTTTTACCTTTTCATAGACTATTTTTGGATCTTGCTTCATAAGGTAAGCAAAGTGCCATGTTATTGACCAGCCTCCGCATTCATAAACTCTTGTTGCTGCATCCACCATCATCCCAATACTCTTGTCTAATTTTGTTTTAGTTTGTGCATTTAAGTTGACCCAGTATTGGCCATGGCATGTCAGCAAGATATCATTTACTTTTGCTGCTTCTTTTATTATAGGAGCTTTGTCTCTGGAGATATTTATAGAACGAACAAATTCTAACTCAAAAGCGTCTAGACCTAGTTTTTTCCTGTTATATTCTATTCCAGAAGCTGTATCGCCCTCTGCACCGCTAGGAATTCCAGCTGTGCCAAATCTTAATCTATCAATGGACATGGGAACAAGATTCGTACTCATCCTCTGCTCTTCTTGGTGGGAATCCTCTATCATATTTTTTTATTGTATCTATTATGTCTAGCAAAGGATCTTTATGTTTTCTCTTATAAACCTTAATTGCCTCTTTTGCAGCTTTTATAAATAAGGATAGCTTACGGTTTTTCGATTCCATATCTTCAGCATCTTTTAAAACTTTATTTTTTATTAGTTCTATTGCCTGTTTTTTAGTTTTTTCATCCTTAGCATCAAAATCTATATCATAAACTATATTATTTTTGATTTTTAAATAGCAGACTAGCTTATTTCTACTTTGTTTTATTTCTGCTTTTGCGTTGAAATCTTCCATAAAAAAAGATTATTAATATGACTTCAAAAACTTTTCTATTCTATTCATCCCTTCTTCTATCAGTTTTATGTCTGCTGCATAAGAAAATCTTACATAACCCTCGCCATACTTGCCAAATTCTACTCCTGGAACAACTGCAACTTTAACTTTCTTCAATATTTGCTCTGCAAATTTGTAAGAATCTGTGGAGTAATCTTGTATATTGGAAAAAGCATAAAATGCCCCATTTGGCATTCTTGTTCTTA
>Ga0209541_10013843_pt1 | contig 12265 bp, 16 predicted proteins | sample RifCSPlowO2_01_FD_184027 | JGI IMG/M metagenome (GOLD analysis project Ga0209541, IMG submission 184027) | Groundwater microbial communities from Rifle, Colorado - Rifle CSP2_plank lowO2_0.1 (SPAdes) (version 2) | ecosystem: Environmental > Aquatic > Deep subsurface > Groundwater | place...
GGCGGTTTACTTTCCCCACCAGAGTTATTTTCTTCATAGCAGAATCGTTATCGTTCAGAATTGTTATGTTGCTGCCAGCTCTGATGCCGATTCTTTCGCTATCGCTTTGCCACACCATATTACGCAGACCATTGCGCATGAAATCTATAAAGGCCAGTTCATAATCACGCCGCTTGGGATAAATTTCGTGATGATCCCAATCAATCCCCGTGATTAGACTCAAATAAGGGTGAAAGGCCAGAAAATTACGGTCAAACTCGTCGGCTTCGTAAACAAAATACTTAGAACTTGCGTCAAACTCGCCCATTGCCCCAAACGAAATCTTGGCTCCCACGGCATAACTTACAGGCATAGCTAGCTGTTTAAATAACCAAATAGCCATAGCTGTGGTGGTGGTTTTGCCGTGCGTGCCGGCAACGGCAACCAACCGGAGGCGCTTGTCTGCGATAATCTGATTTAGTAGCTCGTCGCGCTTGCTAGTTTTTATACCGTTTTCTTGGCAGAAGCGCAGTTCCGGCGATTCGGGGTTTTCCATTGATACCGCCGAAGAGTAGACAAACCAATCTATGGGGTTATTCGCATGAGCTGCGGTGATCTGATCAAATTCTTGGCCGATAGTAATATTTGCTATGCCATGTCTGCGCAAATATTGTACATATTGGCTGTCTTGCTTGTCGGAGCCAGAGACAGTGTAGCCGGCTTCACGCGCGATCATTGCTAAAGGGCCAATGGCAGTGCCTCCAATACCAGAGAAAAAGATATGCATACAGATATGGTACACTGAATAAGAAGTAAAAAACACAAAAACTTCTATAATTAATAATATGAACAAACGTTATTTGCATCACCTCTGGACACGCCTAAGGCGGACCAGCTATAGGTATTTTCTGATTGCATGCATTATTTTTGGTGTGTTGGCCGTGTTTGCACTACGCCAAAACAACCTAAATGCCATTGAATTGCGCGATCAAGTACTAGCAACTGATAAGCAAGACGGCGACACCGAAACAGCGCTTAAAAACTTGCGTTTGTATATTTATGGCCACATGAACACAGATCTGGCTGGAGACTCGGCCATCTATCCGCCTATACAGCTGAAATACCGCTATGAACGACTAGTTGCTGCCGAAAAAGCCCGCGTGGACGCTGTAAATGGCAATCTGTATAACGACGCCCAGAAATATTGCGAACAAAACTTCCCACAGAGTTTTATTGGTGCTGGACGATTGCCCTGCATACAGAACTATCTAGACACTCACCCAGCGAACGCAAAGGTACAGGCCATACCAGACGGTTTGTACAAATATGACTTTGCTAGTCCTGTTTGGTCGCCGGATCTGGCTGGCTGGAGCCTAGTGTTCTTTGGACTGTTTTTGTTCTTGTTTGTTGTCCGTTTTATGGCGGAACTGTGGTTGAAATACGAACTCAAAAATCATCTGTAACCCACGAGAAACCAAAAGAGGAGCCTAGGGGCTCCTCTTTGTATATCCGTTATTGCCTCAACTAAGGCTTCTTAGTTGTAGATGTTGGAGTGGTTGTTGTAGGCGTTGTGGACGTTGGCGTACTGCTGCTTGCAGGTGCGTCACACTTCTGGCCACCTGGATTGGTTTTCTTGTACTCTACGACTGCTTTGGCAACCTGACCATCGTCTTTTAGGTTCTCCCAGAAGATAACTTGGCTTTGGTTGATGACCATGCTGTCTTGCGGGCCGTGCAGTTCACAACCTAGCTTGACCAGTGAAACTGCTTGGTTAGCAGAAGAGGTGCTGCCGTCTGGCTGAACCTGCTGGTTGACACGCAGGTAATAAATGTCGCTGACACGTACAGTCTTGTCGTCAAGTCCGGTTATTTTGCCAAAGTATACTTGGCCACCGTTTAAGAAAACAGCTTGCATTTTACTCTTGTCTACGTATTGATTTAATGACTCCGGGTTGCGCGTAGCAACAAAGCCAATCACACCCAATACCAATATTGATGCTGAGACAAGCAAAGCTACAGCAGCCGTACGCATGTTCATTAATGATTTTCTTGATTTGCGCGCAACACCATGTGCCGGGCCCGATTGATTAGCGGGCTGGGCAACTGGTTGCGCTGAAGTGTCACGATTCCATTCCATCGAATTTACTCACCTTTGCATTAGATTTTGTTTACGTGTTTCAGTGTACTTCATAAGCGGTTTAGTGCGCAACAGTTGTTTTTATGACTATCTATCTGTGGAAAGATTATAACAGGGGTGACAAGGCATCAACAGAGGTATTATTTCTACAATCTTGTTGACAAGTAAAAACTGACAAGAGTATGGTAAGGGTTACCAACAATAACGTTAAGAGAGGGAGACCAAGCAATGGCTTACAAGCACACAAACTCTAAAGGAGTAACATACTTCTTAAATTCAAAGCTAGTCGTATTACGCGGCGGCAAAGAACAGCGAATTTACTACTTCAGCAAAGATCAGCGCGCAGAGGCTATCAATGAAGTTCCTGCTGGCATGATGGTCAACGAAAACCCACGCAACGGTTTCCTGACTGTTAAGCGCAAGTAATACCAACAGAACTCTGATAATAAAACCGTCCTGAGCAATCGGGGCGGTTTTTAGTTAACGCGTTAACTATTATTTGATATAGTTGAGCAGTATGCCTCAAACAATTGTTAAAGTATCTAAATTGACTAAGAAATACGACAAGAAAAAAGTCGTTAATGGTGTTAGTTTTGAAGTGAGATATGGCGAAATATTCGGCATACTTGGTCCCAATGGCGCCGGCAAGACCACGACACTTGAGATGATAGAGACTATTCGTCCCATAGACTCGGGATCGGCTGTCATTGATGGCATAGATGTTTCCGAAGACCCTCAGGCTATCAAATACATTATCGGAGTTCAGCCCCAATCGCCGGCCTTCATGGACAAGGTCAAACTAACTGAACAGCTGGAACAGCTGGCTTCTGCATATGGCGAAAGAGCTGACTCAAGGTATTTATTAGAGGAAGTAGGCTTGTCCGACAAAGCCAATGCTTACGTAGAAAGCCTCAGCGGCGGCCAAAAACAGCGCTTCAGTATTGTAGCCTCGCTGGTCCATAAGCCAAAAGTGTTTTTTATGGACGAGCCAACCACGGGACTTGACCCGCAGGCCCGCCGTAATCTCTGGGATTTGATCAAAGATGTTCGCAGTAGAGGTGTAACGGTAATCCTGACTACTCACTATATGGAAGAGGCCGAGCTGCTTTGCGATAGGGTGGCGATTATGGACAAAGGCAAGATTATCGCACTGGACACGCCTAAAAATCTGGTCCAGCAATTGCTCAAACGGGGCTTCAAAAAATCCCAGCACGTGGAACAAGCCAATCTGGAAGACGTGTTTATTGATATGACTGGGAAGGATTTAAGAGATTGATGAATAACTTCAAAAAATCACTGTTGCCAGTATGGGTTTTTGCCAAAGTCTCCATCAGGCGGTCATTCCGCGACAAGCTAGCCCTGTTTTTTATATTTTTGTTCCCGCTCATTTTCCTATTTATATTCGGAGGCATCTTTGGCAAAAGCAACCGCGATGTTACCTTCCGCGTAGCGCTTATTAACCAATCTGAAAGTAGCTTTGCCATAGACTTTGCCAAGCAGATTAAAGATGGCAAGACTTTCAAGGTGGACACAAAAGCTACGACTATGGACCAAGCCAAAGAAAAGATGAACCGCAGCCAGCTAGACGCCGCCATAGTGTTGCCCAAGGATTTTGGGGCAGAGAAAAACGGCCACCCAGCCGGCGAGGCCAAGGTGATTTACACTCAAAACAATGAACAAGCCGGCCGGACACTAGCCACCGTGCTGGACGGCCAAGTATTCAAAGCTATAAATGAAAAGTTTGGACGTTTGGAAGCGCCGTTTACAGCCGTAGGCGAGCAGCTAAATACCAAAAGTCTCAGCCAGTTTGACTACACCTTTGCCGGTCTGCTGGGTTTCTCCATCATCGGTCTGGGGATTTTTGGCCCAGTTAACTACTTCCCGGAGATGAAAAAGCAGGGGATTTTACGCCGTTTGCACACCACCCCGCTCAAGGTCTGGCAGTATTTTGTGGCTAATGTTCTGTCACAGGCTGTTGTTGGCGTTATCAGCTTGGCGCTGATGTTTGTGGTTGGCATGAGTGTTTTCCACCTCAAGGTCACTGGTAATTTCTTTGAGCTGACCTTGTTTTTGATTTTCGGTATTATCTCCATTTTTGGCATCGGTATGGCCATTGGCGGCTGGGCCAGCAACGAGCGCCAAGCCCAGCCATTGGCGAATCTGGTTGTATTTCCCATGATGTTCCTGTCGGGTACTTTCTTCCCGCGTTTTCTAATGCCGCAGTGGTTGCAGACGGCGTCGGCCTTTTTGCCATTGACCCCCGTTATTGATGGTGTTCGTCTAATTGCCACCGAGGGCAAGCATCTGACCGCTCTGGGTCCGCAATTAGGGCTAATGGCTCTGTGGCTTGTAGTTGTATACTCGGTTGCCTTCCGTGTCTTTAGGTGGGAATAATCGCTCGCCGCTTCTAACCCAGAGGGGCGCTTTACGGGTGAGTCTATGACTCAGCCCGTGGCGCTTGCAGGCCCCTCTGGGTTAGAAGCACTCGCTTTATCTGGTATGCTTGATGTGTGAAAGCACGGTATTTGCAGATATTTGCCTGGACAATCAGTATACTTGCGGTGGTTTTAGCGGTTGTGGCTTGGGGTCAAGACAACAGATGGCAATTGACGGGTCTGAGCTTTTATCAAGTATTTCCGGTGTTTGGTTTGTTAGCTTTCAGCCTGATGTGGGCGCATTATGCCATGTCTGCTCTACGCCAGTACCTAAAGCTGGACACTACGGTCCTGAGAAATTATTTTGAAATAACCAGTCTGATGGTACTAGCCGCAATCCTGCTGCATCCGGGGCTTCTGGCATGGCAGTTGTGGCGGGACGGCTTGGGTTTGCCGCCGGGCAGCGAGATAAATTATGTGTCACCTTCCATGGGTATATATGTGGTGATTGCTATGGTCAGCCTGCTGATATTTCTGGCATACGAATTGCGTCGAATGTACGGTAATCGTCCTTGGTGGAAATACGTCCAATACGCTAGCGACGTCGCCATATTTTTGATACTCATCCACTCGCTCAAACTAGGCAGTCAGCTACAAGTAGGCTGGCTCCGCCCCATTTGGTATTTTTATGGCATTACCCTAGCAATCTCGTTAGCCTACACTTATCTCCTAAAGTATCAAAACCGCCAAAAAACAGTTGTAAAATAACCGTTAACGTGATATAATACCCTTATGTCAGAAAATCTATCTAACCCGCGATTATTTCCAGAAGCACCTAAACCTGTTGTTGAGGTAAATACTGAAGCAATTGCAGCCAATGCTCCGTCAAATCCATATGCCGCGCAAGAGGCTCGTCGTGATGCTATTGTTGAACTTCGCGGCGAAGACTTACAAGCCGATCAAATCGGTAAACCTGTACCTCTCAACACTCCACCTTTAGTTGAAGTTGTGCGTCGTCCCTTTGAAATGCCAGGGCAAAATCGTGGTCGTAGCAATTCAGAACAAATTACACGCGAGAAGATGCTAAAAGGCATGAGCCCCCAAGATATTGAGAGACAGGCTCGTATAAATCGTAGTGGTGCAACTGTGGCACGTTTAGCTTTGAAAGATGCTACAGACAAGTCAGCTAAGGAATAATTATGCCTCCACGATCTATTAAACATAGTGAAGCTAGGCCTGGACCAGGCCAGATGGCTTTTCCTGATGTTGGAGAAGTGCCGATTATACATGATCTTGATAGACAGAATGTGTTTGCTCAAGTTGCAATGCCAGAATATTGGGGTATGGATCTGGAACAATATGCAGGCCTAGAAAGCCGTGCAATAAGCGCTGCGACCACTAATAGATTGAGAAGTTCGCTGATAGGCCTACCCAGAAATAGTAAAGGATTTGTGGTTGGTTATGTGGCTAATCCTCAAATGGACCGTAGCCCCACGTATATTGCGCTGACGCCTACGGAATTTCCGCTAGTTAGGGGTAGTATACAGAGCCTAGGGGAAACAACCGTTGCCAAAGTACTAAAATCTCGTCCCGATAAAACTGATTTTGACAATAACAACGCCGCCGCGCAGAGAGGCGGTGTTCACGCAGTTGAAGGGAAAAAAATTGCTATAGAAAGGTATGCTAATACCGTACTTGGCCCAAACCATACACGTCTTGCCCGTTATATAGAATCGGCTTCCAACCCAGGTCTTCAACGGCGCAAAGAAATCAGTGTCAGAGAAGACGTTTCGTGGATACTGAATAATATATTTGGCGATATGCTTCTGGCTATACGTCACGTCCGTCAGTGGCGCCCTGAACAAGCTGAATTAGCCAAAAAAGCCGTTGAATACCGGCTATTTCTGGACAGAGACCACAATCGACATCTTCGGAATTGGCGTGAAATGTTAAGCTTAGCTTTATCTTATAACAGCCACAAGCTGGCTTTGTTTAACGATAAAATTGCTCAGGCTGATTATTATATCCAAACTCACACTCCTGAAGAAACTGACGTAGAATAAGTTAATGAGTTTTTTGGACAAGTTGCCAAAGCCTTTTTTTGTTTTGGCGCCCATGGATGATGTGACCGATACAGTGTTCCGGCAGGTTATTGCTGGGACGGCGCCACCTGACGTGTATTTTACGGAGTTTGTGAATGTTGACGCGTTGCAGAGCAAGGGCAGGGAGGCCACGCTCCCGCGTTTGCAGTTTACTGATGTAGAACGCCCTATCATTGCACAACTTTGGGGCAAGGACCCCGATAATTTTCGCAAAACTGCTCAGGAACTTGTGGAGATGGGGTTTGACGGGGTAGATATAAACTTTGGCTGTCCAGACAAAAACGTGGTGCGCAATGGCGCCTGCTCGGCCTTTATATTGCCGGCCAACAGAGAAGCGGCAGGGGAGATTATCCAAGCCGTCAGGGAAGGAGCGGGCGAGCACTTCCCTGTCAGCGTCAAAACTCGGCTGGGTTTCAGCGACATTGACTATACTTGGCACGAATTCTTGCTAAATCAAAAACTTAACATGTTAAGTATTCACGGCAGGACCAAAAAACAAATGAGCAAAGTCCCTGCAAACTGGGAGGCCATAGGTGAGATTAGGAAGCTGCGGGACAAACTCTCCCCCACTACTTTGATTGTTGGCAATGGCGACGTGCTAAACTTAAAAGATGGAAAACTAAAGGCAGATACATACAAACTGGACGGGATCATGATTGGCCGTGGTATCTTCCATGACCCATATATATTCGCGGCTGACAGCCCATGGGGAACTATGGGAAAGGCGGAGAAAATGTCCTTGTATGCTAAGCATGTGGAGCTGTTTGCCAAAACCTGGTCAAACGGCGAACGCAAGACTATAACCCTAAACAAATTCTGCAAAATCTACATAAACGGTTTCGACGGCGCCAAGGAACTCCGCGAACAACTAATGCAGGCAAAATCAGCCGAAGAACTTCTCGGCTTGTTACGGTAATCTGATATACTCATCTCTGTTAGTATTTTTGCTGACCGTCGTATGTGACGCGGGGGCGTAGCTCATCGGTTAGAGCAGGCGGCTCATAACCACTTGGTAGTAGGTTCGATTCCTACCGCCCCCACCAAATTTGCAATTAGTTGGTATAATGATGATAGTGGTACAAAAAATAAAAAAAATCATCAAAAATCCTATCTGGGGACAGCTGCGCGATGTGCGTATGCTGGGGTTTATGGTGTTTGGTGTACTGACTTTGCTGGCTAGCTGGAGCGGAGTTAATGTCATAGAGACTAACTTTGTGCTGCAAAAACAGATAGCGCAACTGGATCAGCAAAACCAGCTGAACCAGCTGAGCAATTCCAACCTGAAGCTGAGAAATGAATATTACAATACCGATACCTATCTGGAATTAACCGCCCGTAAGCAGTTTGGCATGGGCGCAGCTGGCGAAAAACTACTATTAGTTCCAAAAAGCGTTGCTCTGGCTCATGCCAAGGAGCTACCTAAAACCGAAACATCCCCAAAAACAAATGATTTAAAAGACCTGCCTCAGTATCAGAAAAACTTTCAGGCGTGGATGAGCTTTTTGTTCCACCGCGACAGCTAGGTTGCTAAGAATCGAGCTAAAGATTATTATTGAAGTATGCCAGAAGGGTTCCCACAAGCAGAAACAGCGAATAGAACATCGCTTTTCGAACAATACGCAGATTTAGAAGTGACCATCAAGGGGATTACTGGAAAAATGGGAAATTTGATTGCTTTGTGCCCAGTGCCAGTAAGCGAGATGGACCCACAGAAAAAAGAAGAATGGACCGCTGATATTCTAGTTGAGGCCGGAGTTACTATACCTGAGGAACATATAACCGAAACACTCGCTGAATATTTAGCTAAAAAAAAATAGAAAAAATAGAAAAAATAGAAACAGAGTCCATTACCCCTGAAATTGCCGAAAAAATTTATAAAAAAACAGAGGCGGAAGCCAAATCAATAATTAGTAATAAAATTGAAGAACAATCTATTGTTAACAAACAGGTAGTAGTGCCTAATATCTCTGAGAAGATAATTGATACTTTTGAACGGCAGCAGGTAATTGCTAGGGCTGAAATTGTGCATCGGAGCTTATTGCCAAACAATGACAAACAAACTCCTGAACCTTTAACTCCGAAAATTCAACAAACAATTGAGCCAATGCCCAAGCCGTTAAATATTAAAAACACCGTTAGTCCCGTTATAAAAAATCAAGACGTTAACTTGCTGCCAATTATCCCACTTGCAGAAGTATTTGCAGAACCTGAGATACCAAAAACAGAGGCAATTTTACCCAATATTACTGAGATTGGTGAGGCAATACCAATTAATTTCGAAGAACCAACTGAGATAACAGAATCTGAATTTGCTGAAGTGCCTGAACCGGAAGAAGCCCTGTATGAAATAATTTCACGAGTAGATACGGGTGAAGCAATTGAAACTGAAATTAATTCGGACATTGTAGCCTCGCCAGCAGTACTACTGGCTGAATTGCCTTTTGTGTTGGAGTTGTCGCTACCGCAAAGCGCAGTGCATGAATTAGATACAGTGGAGTCTGAGGAAATAGTAGAGCCTGTGCCAGCAATTAGCGAGCAGATTACCGAGTATATTCAGGCACTGGAGCCAGCACAGGCCGAGGAAGCCGAGGCAATACTGAAAGTCATGATGGAAAAAATTCAGTCATTGCTAGAAATTGTTCCAGAAACTCAGGACAGACAAGAAAGTGAAGCCATAGAACAAGAGCTGGAGGTATTGTGTACGCGTATGCTGGTTTGTATGGGCATAGAACCGAGTGCCAAAAACGTCAGCCAGCTGATACGCAATCTAATGCTAGAAATCCAGACTCAAATGGCAGACAAAACAATTATTGATGAGGGGACTCATGAGAAAAAGCCGGCCATGTCTCAGCTTTTGGACGAGCTTAGTGATATGTTGAAGCCTCCAGTTTTGCTTGGTAAATACGCTTTGCAGCTGGCAACAAATTAAATCTGGGAATCATATGAAAGCAGCGCAGATAAATAGCTATGGTAGTGAAGATGTTTTGCAGTTATCAGCTGACGCCCCAAAACCAGTGGCAGGTGCAGGCGAAGTGCTGGTGGAGGTATATGCGGCAGGGGTGAACCCATTTGACATCAAAGTGCGGGAAGGCAAGCTGCAAGAGGTCAAGCAATTGCAGTTCCCTGCTACGCTTGGCGGCGACTTGGCTGGTATTGTCTCTGAAATTGGAGAAGGTGTAATGGAGTTCAAGGTAGGCGACGCGGTATTCGGGCAGGCCAACGCGCTAGGTGGCCAGGGCTCATATGCCGAATTTACGACGCTGAAAGCTGAGGCACTGGCTCCTAAACCCAATAGTTTAGATTTTATTAATGCCGCAGGCGCACCGCTGGTTGGAGTCAGTGCGTATCAAGCACTGGTAGACCACGCTGGCTTAAAAAAAGGACAAAAAATACTGATTCATGGCGGGGCAGGTGGGATAGGAACGTTTGCTATCCAGCTGGCTAAACATTTGGGCGCATATGTAGCCACTACTGCATCAGCGGGTGATGCGGAATATGTAAAAAATTTGGGTGCGGATGAAGTAATAGATTACAAAACTCAAGCGTTCGAGAAGTTAATCAAAGATTACGATGTAGTTTACGATACAGTTGGGGGCGAAACATTCGTGCGGTCGCATGAGGTGCTAAAACAAGGCGGGATTTTGGTAACTATGGCAGGCAAACCGGACGATGAATTAGCCAAACAATACAGCATTAAAGTCATTGGCCAAGTAACCAAAGTAATCAACGAGAAACTAGCCAAACTGGCAGAATTGTTAGACAAAGGCGTGGTAAAAGTAAATATAGACAAAGTTTTCCCGCTGGACCAAGCAGGTGAGGCTCAAGCCTATCTGAAAGCAGGCCAGCACCGCGGCAAAGTGGTCCTAAAAATTAAATAAGTAGAGTTTTTATAATAGGGCATATTCTTTTAGTGCAAACTTTGGGTTACCGGAAATTACTTCCCCTGTGGGGATGATTCGGCCCCGTATTTTACTATCATTTGGCAAGCCGCTTAGAAGCAAATACCCCTGCCAACGGCCTCTGCCGACTTCTAACTCCAGATGAGTTTGATCATGCAGGTATAGTTCATTGTCAACATTGTACAAACGATAATGGCCTAGGCTTAGCACCGAGTCGGTCTTGTGAAAATTATGTGAAGTCACTAGAATTTCGCCAATATTTGGCGGCTCCACCCATGCGTACACATCATCATCCAAATATAGAATCTTAGTGTGATGTTTGGTTTCAATGAGCCTATACAGGCCAGTTCTATCCAGACTGATCATGGTATATATCCTTCCCATTTGCGTGCTCTAGACTGCGTGATTCAATGTATTCAACAAAAATATTGGCTGATTTGTAGTTCAATGTCTGCAATTCGTAGTCTTTAACACGCGTGTGTAAGGTGACAGTGCAGCCAAATCCCGCTCGGCTCAATTTAACCCCGCTGACTACGTAATAATTAACTTCATCTTCATTGATAAATAATGGTTTTTTATCCAAAAAGATTATTCGTCTATCAGTTGCGACTAACATTGCGAAGCCGTCTTTGTGATGCCCATAAATTGCACCGCCGAGATGTTCGTCGGGGTGGATGATAGAAGGCAAGTAACGGCTTTCGGACCGCGTCAAACTGAACTTCGAGAGTCCTAAGTCCTTGAGTTCCTTCATAACCCTGTCTTTGTGGCTAATAGGAATCGTAAGCTTGGGTGGCAACGACCTAGCAGTAGGATGGTTGATAAACAAGCTTCTTTTTAGATAGTTGGAAGTGGGTAGTAGGTACATTTATGATTCCTCCTACATTCATTAAAACAGTCTTCGGTATTCTTTACCTTGACTTGAGTTACCTTTGTACAGTGATTATGCACACACCAACTTCTTGAGTTGGTGCAATAATCAGAGTGCGCCTTCCCGCGTTATTTTATTTTCTAGCTCGTCCAGATGCTTTATCAGGATGCCTTTACTGTGGATGTCGATTATACCTTCGGTTTTAAGTTTATGTATTTCACGGCTGACAGTTTCACGGCTTAAACCTGCCCGCGCGCCCAAATCTTTTTCATTAATATCAAGCAAACAACTTTTCCCATCTTGAATTTTGCCAAAACGCTTGGCCTCTATAATCAATTCATAAATCAGCCGGCTTCTGGCTCCCCCTCCCATAAGTTGAACCACGCGTCCTAGCACTCCATCCACTCCACGGTAAACCCGACTTAATAGGTCAAACATGACATCGGGATTTGCTTTGATAAAGGCGATTACTTCGTCAGCTGGCGCTTGGCGAATTTCTATATTGGTCTCGGCTTCGTAAATGTATGGGTTGGGAGTTTTGTTGATTGCTAGCGACATCGGGAAAAAAGCTGGCGGTTTGTAAATGTTCAGAATGATTTCATCGCCGCGATATGTAACGTCGTATTGTTTAGCTGTGCCGTTAACCAGATGGTAAATATAACTTGCCTCGTCGCCGTTTAGGATCAGAACTTGCCCTTTTGTGTATTTCCGCAATCTGTATTGGGCAAAAAAGTCCTCAATCTTTTGTGTAACGGCTTCAGTCATAGCTTAATCCTTGTCAGAACTACCACTATACCCCTTATTGCGGAGGTTTTATAGGGGTTAGTTTAGTTGGCGCAAAAACAATCATGGTCTAATATGCCTGAAACGTATTGAGCGCGCGCCACTGCTTTTTGCTGTCAGCGG
>Ga0209541_10013844_pt1 | contig 12265 bp, 17 predicted proteins | sample RifCSPlowO2_01_FD_184027 | JGI IMG/M metagenome (GOLD analysis project Ga0209541, IMG submission 184027) | Groundwater microbial communities from Rifle, Colorado - Rifle CSP2_plank lowO2_0.1 (SPAdes) (version 2) | ecosystem: Environmental > Aquatic > Deep subsurface > Groundwater | place...
AATTTGTGCCCCGCCTCGGCAGGTGGTAGGATAAGTTAGCTGTGTCAAAGTCAAAGTTAAACATTGACGTAATCGTAGACCTCCAATACGGAGACTGCGGAAAGGGCAAGGTCGCCCACTTTTTGAGCAAGACAAAGAAATACACCCACGTTCTGCGGTACAACGGCGGATGCAATGCCGGCCACACGATTTTTCATAAGGGCGTTAAGTTCATCACCCACCACATTCCGGCGGGCGTTTTCTTTGGCGTGCGCTCCGTCATCGGCTCCGGCTGTGTCGTAGACCCCGAGCAATTCTTCCGCGAAATTAAAATGCTCAATGATGGTGGGGTAGCGACCAAGGGCAAGATTTTTATCGCGCGGAACGCGCACGTCATCACCAATGCGCACAAGGCCGAAGATAAAAAGGGCGGAGGAAAAATCGGCACCACGGGCCGTGGCAACGGCCCTGCCTACAGAGACAAGTACGGGCGCACGGGCGTCCGCGCGGAGAAAGTTGAGCAGTTGGAGCCGTACCTCGTTGATTTGTACAAGGAGTGGTATTCACCCCGAGCGAAGTCGAGGGGCGAGGTAAACATTCTCGCCGAAGGCGCGCAAGGATTCGGATTGGATATTGATTGGGGCGATTATCCCTTCGTCACTTCCTCTCACTGCACTACTGCCGGAGCCCTTTTGAATGGATTGCCCGCCACTGCCATCCGCGATGTGTGGGGCGTTGCGAAAATTTACGAAACCTATGTGGGAAGCAAAAAGTTCCAGCCCGCGGGAGATGTTTTCAACAAGATGGGCGACCTCGGCGAGGAATTCGGTTCCACCACCGGCCGCCGCCGCCAGTGCAACTGGATGAACATGCAAACGCTGGAGCGCGCTATCAATATGAACGGCGTCACGCACATCGTATTCAACAAAGTAGATGTTCTGCGAGCAGTCGGAGAGTGGGCAGTGATAGATAATCGGAAGGTTGTGAAGTTCAAAACCGAAAAAGCGATGAGCGATTTTATTGTGAAGCGCTTGAAAAGTTCAGGTATCTCGCGAAACCACATCTTCTTTTCCGAATCAAAAGACAAAATCTAGTTTCTAATTAATAGTTTGAAAAAAACGAGGCTCTCCGACATGGCAGAGCCCCGTTGCAGAATGATCATAGGGGTTTAGAACTTCTTTACCACCGACGCTTTGAATAGGCTATTCGCCCTGGAGTCCAAGGCACCAATGATCGCTTCCATGTCATCAGTTGCTTCAAATGCCCCATTCCAGCATGGATCATGAAAATTGCCAGCGCCCCCATTAGCAATGTACATCGTTCCAGCGACATTTCTTATCGCTTCCGCTCCGCACTTTGACCCAGCAAGCTTGGCTAAATTTTTCGCAGAGCAATCTATTTCCCCCGTGATCTTCAAGAGTACGGGTTTCTCCAGGCGGCCCTTCCTCACGGGGTCTTTAGTAATGAGGTCTATCGCCCAGGCAACAGCCCCTTCGTCATTCGTGATTTCCAGACCGGAAAAAAATACTGAGTCTTCACCCTCCGGGCGAAGCACATTTTTCCATACCGCTGAAAGTGCGTAATACCCAATTGCCATAGTCTTCTCCTTGGTTTCTCAACGTTCTTCAATGAACCCCTTGTCTTCCAACCTCCTTTATCACCGTTTCTTGAGTGAAATTTCCCGTTTCTGCGGTTCGAGACAGAACAGCTTGTAAGCGTTGTGCGCAACTGCATATCTGATGGCGGCCCCATCTGACTTTCGATTGAATTTCTTTTCCCCGATTGAGTAATCATCAACTCCACCGGGAGGGCCGAGCCCGGAAAGATGCCTCTCTTCATACAAGAACTCCACTATATACTGCGTTAGAGGGAGTTCGATAGGTATGAGGCGGTACAAGGTTGCAGTAACGTCACCATACTTCTTGCGGAGTTGAGCAACGTACTTTCTCGCTTCGTCATCTCCGCGCCGTCGAAAGCGGATCTCCTCGCTCCAACCATGGGATAGTCCACCTATGCTACGGTAACCATCATCATTGGTGGCGAACTCTGCAAAGTACCTGGATTTCTTTTTAATCGACTCGCGCTCGCATTGTGCACGCACCTTTATGCCGATTCGATCCATTCGATACAGAGCAAGCGGTTGTTCTCGGAACATAGCACGTGTTCGCAGTACTATCGCTCGCGCATCGTCATCACTTTTTGAGTACCAACACCGGTGCGTGCTGCAGTTTTTCCACTCCTCTCGATTGAAGGTAATTTGCCTTAGATAGCGTGTATAACCAGAAGGTCCTACTGAACCCGTTTTCCACGTCGTCATTCCGCGCTCCTTTAAAAGTCAAAGACCTAGGAACTAGGTCCTCCACCGTAGATTTATATGAGGAATATATATTAGTCAACAAAAATAGGCATATTTCAAGGCATACCTTGCATAGCGTATAAATAAAGTATACATTTATCGCATTAGCTCCTGTTTATCTTAGGTCTCTATTGCCATATGCTAGACACCGATTTGAAAGAAAATCTTTACACAATTCTCAAGGAATTGGGACTTTCTCCGCAGGAAATTGGTCTCTATCTTGCTTCCCTATCGCTCGGCAGTGCTTCCATCACGAGGCTTTCAAAGCACATCGGCGTTTCTCGCCCCAATGTCTACAAGCTAATTCATGGGCTAGAGACTCACGGCCTCGCGGATTTTTCAAAGCAGAAAAAATACCAGCGGGATTTTATGGTGAAAAGCCCCTCGCTTGTGTTGGAAAAATTCCGGCGCCGGAAAAGCGAGTACGAACAAATGGAGAAAGAAGTTTCATTATCCATGCCGGAGCTTCTAGGTCTATACTCTCAAGGGGCCGAATCTTCGCGTATAAAAATATTTGAGAGCAAGGACGCACTTACGCAAATGCTGATTCAACTGCATACCGAAGAAACAGAATCGCCAACGCTTGTCTTCGGTTCGGTGGAATATCATTTGGACGTTATGAAGTGGGGCGGATACGAAAAATTGGTGGGAGAGCGCGTGAAAAGAGGTATTGAATTGAAAATGCTTCTTCTCAAAAGCCATACGGCCGAGATGATGAGAGAGCGTGCGAAAGAAGAACTGCGCGAGGTACGATTTCTCAAAAACAAACTGCCTTTTCATACGGCATTTCAAGTGTTCTCAAAAAAAGTTCTATTCTGGCAACCTAAAGCACCGCTCGCAATTCTAATTGATGATGAGTACATCGCGGAAATGTGCCGGAGCATATTCTACGGATTCTGGGATAAGTTCGAAACGGACTGAATTCTTTTCGGAGAGCAAAGAAACAATCTGGGCCGGGTCTATGCTAGTGTTTTGCAAAACACTAGCATAGAAGATTAATCAGGATTCTCGGGAGAACTATCATTCATGTAAAGACAAAGTCCAATCAGAATGCTGATCGGACTTTGAAGATTTTGCAAATATCTCCAGGGAGGCATTTGCGAAATGTTCATGATTTTGCAAATCGGATGATTTGCGGTTGAAAGACCGAAGTCTTTCAAGAAAAGATCTTTTACGAATCCATTGATTCGTAATCGGACAGCTAGTGCCATCCAAACTTTTGTCAGGTTGCATTCAACCTTTCTATGTATATTATCTACCTATTCTTGGAAATTAGTCATAAATCGTGTATGATTTACGGGTGGAATCTACAAAATGGCTCTATATAAGGCGATTACGATATAAGAATATTGTCGGAAAATATGTACAAAAAGGAACTTATTGATGCGGGGCTATCGGAAAAGCAAGCGGATGTGTACCTTGCCTGTTTGGAGGCGGGGCCTTCTAAAATCCCGCAAATTGCCAGCTCTGCTCAAATCAAGCGGACGACTGTCTACGGCATAGTGGAGGAATTAGTGGCAATGGGACTTGTGCGCAGTAGCTACAAGGGAAAGCGCCGACTCTATGAGGCGCAGGATCCCGCGCTCATCCTCGCAATGTTGGAGGCGAAGAAGAAACGTATGACTGAAATACTCCCAGACCTCTCCAAACTATTCATCTCGCATCACGTGCGTCCGAAAATCAATTTCTTTGAAGGGCGCGAGGGGGTGAGAAAGATATACGACGACGTTCTTGAGTGCAAAACGAAACAAGTTAAAGAAATCGTGCGCGTGCGCCAGCACAACGAAGCCGTAGGCGACGCGTTCATCAATGAATTCATTAAAAAGCGAGTTGCGCGCGGCATTGTCACGCATAACCTTCATCCGAAACACGGAGATCTGTACACGGGTGAGCGTGGGATGGAAGACCCGAAGAAAAAGCGATATGTGCGTTACCTTCCTCCGTCCGTTTTTTATGCAGCCATGATAATGATTTACGACCACAAAGTCGCCATGGTCTCTACCAAGGAAGAAAATTTCGGATTTATCATAGAAAGCAAAGAATTTTCCAACACCCTAAGCGCCTACTTTGATTTCATGTGGGGTCTTGGCTCCCGCACCCCAGATTTGGATTAGAAATTAACCGAGGCGCAGGCCTTTAGAGGTTGCTGTCCGATTATTCTTGAGTTCTTTTTTCTTCAGTGTTCCTTAATTCCGCGGCCGCGGAATTAAGGAACATGAACCCAATATTATTCAAGAGGCGTTTGAATAATCAAATCCCGAAACAACTCTACTTTCTTAACATCAGCGGCGTTAAAGAGAAAAGGTTGTACATCGCGTCCAAGCCCGGCGAAATCAAATTCTGCGATGGATTCTAAAAGCTTGCCGCGCAAGTCCGTTGCATTTTTCACGCGTAGTTTCGCATCAAGATATGCATAGTTAGGCTTTGTCATTGAGAGCAAGAAAACTATGTCGTAAAAGTCGCGGCCCTTAGCGCGCCGCCTATTAATTGCTACGTACATCTTTTGAGACAACAGTATATCCAGAGGCGTCACAAAGACTTCCGAGAATACGTCAAACTTGTTCAGAAGCTTTTTGTCGGGCTGGTATGGAACATCGTGTGCCAAGCTGTCAATCTGCATCAGCACCTTTTCCCCTTCGTGCGGAGACAGGTCATTCGCATACAAGATGTCCGGGAATCGAACATTGCATCTATATGCGTCCTTATTAACCAAACTTATCTCTGTCTTCAGCCCCTGTGCTTCCAGACCGGACTTTACTTTCATAGACAGTGCCTCAAACTCGCCCTCTTGAAGGCTGAAATTATCAAAATCCAAGTCTTCCGAAAAACGCTCGTTGCCGTATATGATCCTTAATGCCGTCCCTCCCAAAAAAGAAAGTTTTGACGCAAATTCAGTGGCAAAAATAATCTCTAAAATCTTATACTGCAGATATTCTCGGAGCAGTGCGCGCTTAAAGGGACGAAGCGACTCGGGGTATTGTTGTTCAATTTGCGGCAGCGTAAGCATATTACTTGGAATTTTGTATCAGCCTGATTAATTGTTCCAACCGAGCAAGCAACGCCTTGCTCTGGAATGCTTCGGCATACCTGCGCAACTTCCCGATATCCGCTCTGTCCAAAAAGTCTGCGCTGTTAAAACGCCACTCATAAAAATCTGCATCGCGAGCAATCGCAGGATTTAAATAGAGATAATCTAGCACTGCCTTTTCTATTTCAGCAATCTTGCAGCGCTGATTCCCTATTTGTTGGAGATTGTAACCGAACAAAAGCTCCGGCCTAATCTTTCGGTAGGTAAACTCCGCGATTGGAGTTCTGAAACGAGCCGTCTTCCTGCCGCATGCGGAGGTAATAGAATACACGCCCTCCGGAATTAACCCGTAATAAGACAGGGCGGATTCAAATGAGACGTAGGAGGGCGTGTAAATCCGATTTGCAATCAAAAAAAGTACCTCTTCATTCAGAACCGTGTCCGAAAACATATAGTGTCCACGGCGAATCTTCTTTATGTACTTCTTTTCCACCCATGTGCTCAACTGCCGCCTATGGAACGGTGCTTCAATCTTGCGAATGTCGGCCAATGAAAAGACCGGGAAGTCCTTCAGTTGGTTTTTTAAGTCCTGATATCTCATGTTTCCGAAGAGTGCTATATTTATCACTCTTCGGAAACAGAATAGCATCTAAATGCAAATAAATCAAGGGTGTCGTGTTGATAGCCGCGAATGTGGCGCCACCCCAGGGGTAAAGAGCCTCCAACACCCTAAGCGCCTATTTTGATTTCATGTGGGGTCTTGGGTTAAAGACGCCGGATTTGGATTAGGCTCGCCAGGCACAGCACTTATACCTGCGGTTGCTACCGCAACGCTGCCTCTCGGCCCGTCGGCCTGCGAGACACGGCAGAAGTGCTATGCCTGAGCTCGCTAGAGTTGATAGAAGATCGGTTGTGCCACGGCCCCCTTTCATGCAGCTGCTTTTACAGATGTTTGGTAAAGGGTAATGGCCTGTTCTAATAAATTATCCTGCACGATGCCAACATCTGTCTCTCCTTTTATCTCCCTCATCCCAACGAACACGAAATTGGCAGGGACTTTCAGAGAAATCTTTTTGCTTACTAATAGCGTCCGTACCTGCGAGTCATCAATATAAAGTTTGCCTTTCAAACAATCCATCACGGTCTTTGACATGTTATCAATATCTCGGCTTTCGTATTCTTTCTTACTTGCGAAAAATTGTATTATGGAAATGAAAACCTCCTTTTTAGAAGGAAAAGCGAGAGATTTAAGTACCTCTGATGTTATCGTTTTTTCTACCAACGTTCTAAAGGCAGTTACCTTTTGACCTTCGCGGTCGTCAAGTTGCTTGGAGGGGATAATCTCAGTGAGCCCGAACTTATAGTCAAGCGATTGAGCCATTTTTCTTAAGACTTACGAGCGCGGGCACGAAAGTGTACGCGAGTCCTCACGGGGGCTTTTTCTGTTACAGCAAAATTCACCCGTTCGCCGTCCTTGGTGTAGAGGCTAATATTTACCGGCTTATTTTTGTACTGCGTTGCAATGAACGTAACGTTTTTCCTTGTCATACATATTCCACAATAACAGAGAAAACTTAATATTTCAACAAAGCAAGTGTTAGGGAATATCTCCAACACCCTAAGCGCCTACTTTGATTTCATGTGGGGCCTCGGCTCCAAAACCCCGGATTTGGGCAATTAAGCACGCGCCTCGCCGAATCGCTCGCAAAAAATTCCTACACCTTTTCCTAACAAAACCGTCTATCCACGACGTCTTAATCGAGCTTTCATAGCCCTACGTTCGTGTCTGTTAGCACCGGTCGCTTTGATGTTGTGGTCCTCCGCTTCTGGGATGAAGTCTATTTCTTTGACAGATGGTACGCGGAAAGATAACACTGTCCTTTCATTTGCATTCGTTACCGCGAAATCTCCCATGCCGATAATATCCATACCAATCAGCAATTGAGGTTGGCGATCGTTGGGCACATTATCTTCTGGTATCAACTGGGCTTCTGTTACGCGCACCTGTCCAACCATCACCTTGTTAGGCAATGAAATATTGACGAGATAGGTATTCGTCGCGGCTTTGCCGTTCCCGTATCTGACCTCCACTATGCCTGTCGGTTTGAGGCCAAGGTCAGTGGCGACTTTTCGAGTTATCGCAGAATGAGTTGCTCCTGTATCCCAGATAGCTGAATATTCAATCAACTTAACCTGGCGCGTTCTCGCCTCCTCCTGAGTGACCGGTTCACAAACACCAACTTTTGTTTGTAATACTCGCACTCGGCCATTGTATCGAGTTGTAAAAGCGCGATGAGGCATGGAGTCAAGAAAACATCACACGTGAATGGAAGGTTTGTGTGTAGCTTTCTTGGCCAGGCAAACACTGCTGTATCAAGAAGGTTCCCAGTTCGAACTTTTTCTTCGCATCATCATAAGCTTCAATTTCAGTATCATACGTTCCTTGCACGGACTGATCCTTGATTACAAGAAACTTGCCCTCATATTTTTGTACAAGCGTTTTTTGGTTACTCTTGAAGAAATCAAGCTCTTTCTGAAGAAGTCCATCTGACATATGCTGGCACTATAGCATACTTAAATGTTAAATCTATATGACAAAAAACCTCGTCTTTGGGGGATGTTTCTGCGCAGAGACCTTTCTCTCTGCAATGAGCGGGGAGGGAACTGGTTTTGTTTTTGCTAGGGCGCTTGGGGTTTGATATATCACTCCTGCATCTTTCTCTTGAGAGTTTGCTGAGCCCTATCCAAATGTTCCTCAACCGTTTTCGGACTGATTCCCATCTGCCGCGCTATTACTTTGTACGGCTCTCCTTTTAGTCTGCGAGTGACTACTTCATACTGTTTCGCCGATAGTTGATCAATCAAGTTATTTCTTCTGATTTGAACTCGCGGCTCGTCATACGCATCACCCAGTTCCGGTTCGGGGCTTTCGGCCGTTTCAAATGCTTCTTCTGCCTCCTTTTCTCCCACCTCATTGCGCACGCGCAAAAACCGTAGATGGTTGGCATACAAATTCCTTAGAATTTCTTTCGTCCAAGCATCCATATCCCTGATAGCCTTTTGGGGCTCATCATGGTGTCGTTGCAGCGCATTGAGGAGAGTCTGCTGCACAAGGTCTTTAATCAATGCGCTGTCTTTTGACCGCTCCCCCGCATATTTCAAGAGTTTCGGTCGACACCGAATGAGCCGTTCCTTCAAACGTTCCCGTTTCGGGGCCACGTTCAAGCTGCTACGGCCGAGGATTGCGTAAAAAGTTCCTCACCGCAACATTATATCAATTTTAAACCCCTCTTTCTCTATTCCAGTATTTTGCAAAACACTAGAATAGATTTTGTGCGGGAACTTCTCTCTGCAATGAGCGGGGGGAACTGGTTTTGTTTTTGCTAGCTAGTGCCCAATTATTCTTATGCTAGTGTTTTGCAAAACACTAGCATAAGACTTGGCGGTTTTGTTTTTGCCAGGATGCTTGGAGCTTGAAGCCCGTGCTTTAAACGGCCTGTGCACAGCTTCATTGACGCTACAGACTGCTTCCTATATAGTCTCTTTATACACGCCCCAGCTGACCGCAAGGTTCGCTGGGGTTTTGAATTCCCCAGTGCTAGGATGATGCAGATGGAGACCGTGTTGCTCATAGACGGAGAGAATTTCAAAGGCAAAATCAAAGCCGTCTTCAAGGAAGTCGGGAAAAAGAGGTCCGCATGGCATAAGTACGATTTCAAAGGATTACTGGACAAGGTATTGAGTGGCACAGATATAAAGCGAAAAGTATTTTATTTCGCCAGGCTCAAAATGCATGAAGACAGTAAAGAAAAATCCCAGCAACTTATAGAAGAACAGCGCTTGTTGAAGAATCATCTTGAACAGCAGGGTTTTGAAGTGATTTTGACCGGACGAGTCAGGGGGCAAATGGAGGACGGCGAGCGCGGGAAAAAGGTTCTCATATTTAGAGAAAAAGGAGTGGACGTAAAGATAGCCGTTGATATGGTGAGTCTCGCGTGTGAGAAAAAAGTGGGCGAAATAATCCTCGGCAGTTCAGATTCTGATCTTCAGCCCGCCGTTAAAGAAGTGCGAGACAGGAAGATAAGTTGTGTATATATGGGTTTTGAGTCACAGCCAAACAAGGGACTTTCCTATACAACGAACAGAACAATTCTAATACGCAATTCAGAAGTGCTTGAATTTGTTTCAATACAAAGAAGTTTGCTTGAGTAATAAAAGAAACCCCGCCGAAAGGCGGGGTTTCCGTGCAAAGACTTCTCTCTGCAATGAGCGGGGAGGGAACTGGTTTTGTTTTTGCTGGGGCGCTTGGTATTCGGAATCCGACACGGTTTAACCCCCCCTTTCTTTCGGGGCCTTTCATCATTTCGCACGTTCTAACATTTTGCAAAATGTTAGAACGTGCCCTGTTAGCCTTTCTCTATCTGTAGAAAAGCGAGCCGCCATTAGCGGCCCTCAAGAGGGACTTTTTCCGGTACAGTTTTGCTCCTCTTCTCGTCGCATTCGGGGCACAGCTCAAGCTTTCCAGTGTCGTTCAATTTTATTGAAGAATCTTGAAACTGTTGATTGAATTTGTTCATCTGTCCGAAAAGACGGCCGATAGTTTGGGGCGCAATTCCTTTTTCGCGCTGCGCATTCTCTTCGTCTTCCAGTTTTTTGCACTGTCTATTCAAGTGGTACCGTTCAGAACCTATCACATGCAACACCGGTGTCTCCGGAACAATCTCCATCTTGGCTCCCTCCCGCGCGACTTCAGTGCCAGACTTTCTGTCTGTGGACCCTCTTAGATGTCCTGTAAATTCAATCATACCGACAGTATATCAATCTTAATACCATGCCCATCTTCCCCCACCTTGCCATTCCAGTATTTTGCAAAACACTAGAATAGATTTTGTGCCGGAACTTCTTTCTGTAATTAGCGCGGGGGAACCGGTTTTGTTTTTGCTCGCTAGTGTCCAATTATTCTTATGCTAGTGTTTTGCAAAACACTAGCATAAGACTTGGCGGGAATTTTGTTTTTTCTATCTATAGCTCAACGGGCTGGACACTACGTGCCGAAGAGCTCGTGATGCGTGCCGATTGCAATGAATCGCACCGCGCCTACACCTTCGTGGTAAAAGATTGCGCGGTAGTCGCCGGTTATGTTGATGCTCCTGCAACCCGCATATTCACCGTGGAGGAGATGATTATCAAGAATTGGGTCAAATGGGTTCATGAGAAATACATTCCGGCGTTCCTTGAACTTTTCTCTGACTTTTGGCATCAGTTTCCGATAGCTTTTGTGGAATTTTTTGGAATAGAAAACAATCATGAATCTTTACCATCTAGCCATTTATCCATATCCTTTATATTGGTAAACGCAGGAGAGAATTTATCCTCACGACCCTCACGAATATCTTTTAGTGCCTCATCAAGAATTTTGCGCGTTTTCGCATTGGGGATAAGTGGTTCGCGAAACTCAACGCGCCTCTCGTCTGCAAAACGCCTGAGCTCCTGATTGACCACCATAGAGAGCGGTACGCCCAACCTCTCTGAAACCTTGCGCGCCCTATCGCGCACATCCTTGTCCACCTTCACGCTGATAACGGTTTTATTACTCATAACCGAAGTATATACAACGGTAGCGCACTGTCAATTCAATGTTGAGATAACCCCGCCTTTCGGCGGGGTTTCTGGGCAGAGACGTTTTCTCTCTAATGAGCGGGGGGAACTGGTTTTATTTTTACTCTCTAGGATTCAGGATTATCGTCGCTCTTTGACCGAATCTTTTTCTCGGGTTTTTTGGCTCCTAGAATATCAAGTGCCTCTTGCCCAATGTTGAGTGTTTTAAGCATTGCGCGTAAATCTGACATCTGTTTAGAGATAGTACCTCTGGTCAGGCCTCGTTTTGCTGCCGCTGCAGAATATGTCATTCCATCACCAACGACACTATCTATTGTTTCTTGCTGTCTTGGGGGAAGGACCTCAATTGCATCATTAATCTTGGTCGCCACTCTACGCATGTCAAATGCTTCTCCAAGGTCTGCATCAAGATTTGCAGTTGTATTTATGTCGATCTCGGCCTGTGGCCCGTTGTTTTCTCTCTGTACGTTGCGATGGCTAAAGTAGTCACGAACTGTGTTGGTCAATATCGTAGTTGCCCAGGAAATCATCTTTGTGCCGACTCGGAATTTCTTTCTGGATTTCCACATCTTAATAAACGTTGCCTGGACCATGTCCTCTGACAATGCAGAGTCTCCCCCAGTAAGTTTTCTAGCATAATCCAAGAGCCTTGGTTGACATGTGACCATCTCTACTGCGAATTCTTTTTCGCCAATACCCTTAATTTGCCGCGGGGCTTTTTCTAACGAATCTGACATCAACACAGTATATCAATTTTACTGTCAGTCGCGCTTGGGAATGTAGAATGGCTTGGAGAGTTTGGCGCGCAATGCCCCTGCTTTCTTTTTATTTCGCGATACGACAAATTTGGTTTTTCCTTTTGAACGGATGATATCCTGCAATTGTTTAACGACTTCCGTTGTGGCTTCGGTGGCAGTTGCATACAAGTGCTCAATCGCTTTCGCTTGTGCCGTATCAATCCACACCTCAATAATGTAATCGCCGATAATGTTTACATAGTAATTATTTTGCGGAAACATCGGGGTCTCGCGCATAAAATACTGGCTTCGCTTGCCGTCAAATTCTTTGCGGATGAGTTTGTCCAACGGGCGCTTGCTGCCGACCACCATAAGATACTGGCCTCCTTTTTTCACAAGAAAATCCCGCAATGCGCGTTCGCTCTCTGCTCGCGCTACAAAAAACCAATCGTGCGGATTGTAGCCGAACCACGGCTGTCTGGGATGCGCTTCCACGAGCAAAAGCAGCACATGAATCCAAAACGCGTCAGTTGCATTGGTATTGTG
>Ga0209541_10013845_pt1 | contig 12264 bp, 13 predicted proteins | sample RifCSPlowO2_01_FD_184027 | JGI IMG/M metagenome (GOLD analysis project Ga0209541, IMG submission 184027) | Groundwater microbial communities from Rifle, Colorado - Rifle CSP2_plank lowO2_0.1 (SPAdes) (version 2) | ecosystem: Environmental > Aquatic > Deep subsurface > Groundwater | place...
ACTTCTTCAGCATCTTGCAGATGTTGCTTGCTTTCAGCGCCTTGAACGATGTATCCATCCCCACGTTTGGCAGCAGGTACTTGTCTAGGATCTCCTTCGTCCTTTCCATGCGGATCTCTTTCGCTTGCGTTATGCCGCTTCTCTTGGCAATGTAATCCATGGCATCTTCCTGTGTTTTGATATCGACAAATTCAAAGAGATTCAGAATGACTTCCTCATATGTTTTTTCGGTGGAGACACTTTTCATGATATCTTCATCTTTCAGCATGCCCAATGCTTTTAAGATGACGATGATAGGCATACTTTTTACCCTCGCAAACGAGATGTAATACAAGCCATCTTTTTTCCGCTCCACGGAATGAGGTATCTTATAGGATCCCTTCGCGGCGAAGAAGCGTCCGTTGAAACTTCCTTTTTCTCCTTCTACCATAAAATTGTTGGCCGCAAGGTCTTCTACGTTGACAATAACTTTTTCAATACCATTGACGATGAAATACCCTCCGGGGTCAGTGGCGTCTTCCCCTCTTTTAATAAGCTCTTCTCGGGATAAGCCATGCAGGTTGCAATGCTTGCTCTTCAGCATGATAGGCATTTTTCCAACTTCAGAAACAAAATTTTCTCTTTGAACATCGTTGATGTAGGTGCTGAACTCTAAGAATATTGGAGCTGAATAGGAAATTTTTCTTAGTCGAGCTTCCGTCGGGTAAATTGGCCTTTTGCTTCCATCAGCTTCTGTAATCTCTGGCTTGCCGATGCTGATCCGGCCAAACCGTATCTTGAATTTCTCGATATTATGGGGGATGATCGTCGGCTCTGCTTCTTTGCTGTCGTCGACAACCTCCTGCAGCCCTTTTTCCAGAAGATTATCAAAAGATTGGATGTTGCTCTCTACAAATTTCTTTTCTTCGAAATATTTGGAGATTAAGATTGATGTGTCCATTATCCTTCCACCACCGCTCTATAATAGATAGTCAATCCCGCCGTCCTGCTGCCTCTTTCGATCTTTATGATATCGCCTATTTTTACACTGAGCTTGGAGATGGCAGGGTCGGAAGCCAGCATTTTTGGCAATTCTCGGATAGTTACATTATAATTTTTTAGAAGAGATTCTTTGTCTTTGTCACCTAATTTTGTGTGTTTAGGTACAAGGGTGTGTTTGGTTACGTCAAAGGTCATTGTCGTCCAGTTCTCCTGAGGTTTGTGATTATGAGCGGGCCGGAAGGGACATTCACCATACGCCATTAGCGCCATAGGTTTGAACCCTCGACCGCCTGATTGCTTCGCTGACATAAAAGTCAGGCGCTCTACCAAGCTAAGCTACCGGCCCAAGCTCGCTGTTTTCCGTTGCAAAGGAAATACGCCCTGGCCGGGACTTTCAGTGTTTCTACAACCGCTTTTGAACCCGGGTCGAAGCCTTTCCGCGAACATTCGATCATCGTTTGTTCGTGCGGTGAAGCTTTGCTTTACCGCACCTGACGTTTGATGGAACTTTACAAAGTTCCCGACAGGGCTTCATGCTAGGCCGAACTACACTACCAGGGCATTATCTTGACATAGTTCTTTCTACACCGTGAAAATCGACGAATGTAGAACATACTTTGGCCATTTCTTGCTAAATTCAAGGGGTTATTTATAAAGCTTTCTGAGGATACCTTTATTTTTTAGGAACGTCGTCTTTAAGTTTCTTGAAAATAGGGTAAAATTTATCTGTTATCCGAAAATAAAACAAGCAAGAGTAAAGAACATTTACTCCTGCCAGAAGTCCCCCCACCCGGATTTGAACCGGGGATCTCTCGGTAACGGCTGATTCATTATCATCATAGTCGTTACGACACATCAAATGAATTTCTACAGCCGAGCGTTCTAGCCATTGTTCCCCATATTTAGTAAACACAGGTCTGAACTATGGAGGGATATCAAGAAAATTTTCGGTCTGTTTATTAAGTTTTTGTTAATGTTTTGCTTCCTTCTGTGCAGGGTTTTGTTGCGAAACGCTTTTATAGGAGAAAAATTTACTAAAATCTATCTTATTCCGGAAGAAGGCTTGAGCACCTGTCTTCTTATGGTCTGGATTTGAAAAAGAGGTGATAGGATGGCAGTAAAAGGGTCTGATAAGTCCCATCTTGTGGGAGCGTGGTCTTTTCTGGTAGGTTTGATTTTAGCAGTCTTGCTGGGATTGGGATTTACTGGAAGATACCAAGCGACAATGTTGTGGGTAGTCTTCTTGTTGGGTGTTGTTGTCGGATTGTTGAACATCACCAGTAAAGAAGTGTCTGCGTTCTTGACGACAGGAACAGTGTTAGTGTTAGTATCGTTCTTAGGAGTGCAAGTTGGTGTCTTTAGTTCAGTTGCACCAGTTATCAACAATGTGCTTCAAGGAATATTGACCTTGTTTGTTCCAGCGACGATCATCGTGGCGTTACGAGCGTGTTTTGTCTTGGCAAAACAATAATCAGATAGTTTTTTTCTTTTTTTTTCCATCAATTGTTAAATCTGTTCTGTCTTCTGATCTTATTGGCGATAAGAGGGTTATAATTACAATCAATTACAATCTAAAAAATAAAGAATATTTTATCTTTTCCCAAAAAATGATGAGAGGAAAAAATATGCGGTAGCGGGGAATTTCGTGAAGTTACAGTATTTTGCTTTGTCGTAGGATTTCCGCAGGAATATCCTACTGGAGTGCGACTCGCATAGTGTAACTTGCTTTTCGAACCCCGGTTACAGCCTTGGCAAGGCCGTATATTGGTCGGTTGACCTCTCTAACCACTATACTACTACCGCATGTCTTCTTCAAAAAGATAGATGATTTATTAAGATTGTGGTTGTAAGTATGTATTTAGTTCAGTCAAAAATAGTGGTCTGAAATGCAAGAGCTCGCTTCTTGCTCACTCAGGTCAACGTCAAGAGGTAAAATCCTACCCTGCAAGCTAGCGAAGCAGGTTGTCTGCAAGCGAACGAAGTTCCTTGTTCGCACGACGATGCCTGCTAGCAGGTCACCACGACCTGCCACTATCTTCTTTTATCGAACTAAATACGTACGGTTGTAAAGCGGTTGTCAGTGATAGTTTTCTTTGTCATCATCCCTAAAACTAATCTGAGATCCTAACTGCTATCCGAAACTAAACTATTCAAAGAACAAAAGCTTTAAAAAAAGGAGCACTACTCAAACAGAAAGTATGAACAATCTAAGGGTGTTTTTGACGGTATTCATTATTTTTATTCTTACAGCAATGAGTTATGCTGCAGCTGCTCCTACGGTAACTATTAGCACTTCTCCTGAGCGAGGCACAGTACCTCTGGAAATACTATTTTCCGCAGTCAGCGATGTTCCTCTCACCGATTATGCTTGGGATTTGAATAATGATGGAGAAGTAGACAGCACGGAACCAACTGCATCGATGACCTATATTAAGGGAGGCAGTTATACTATCTTACTCCAGGCAACAACGGAAGGCAATGAGTCCGAGACTGTTGAAGCAACAAAAAATATTTCTCTTACAGATGCCATTACCATTTCCCTTACTGCTAATCCTTTTTCCGGAACAGCACCATTGACCGTACAATTTACTGCTGCTGCTGCTGGACAGGAACCATTAACCTATGCTTGGGATTTTACTTCCGATGGCACATATGATTCCACTCAACAGAACCCTACTACTACCTATGATCTTGCCGGAGCACATCAGGCAACGGTTAAAGTGACTGATGCTGTGGGAAATGTCGTCGAGAAAAGTGTTGCTGTTACCGTTACTTCTTTTGAATCGAAAGTCAATGTCACCTCTTATTTTCCAACGACTCTTCCGAAAGGAGAGCAGCAGGTGACGTTTATCATCACCAATGATGGTGACCAGACTCTTCGTGACATTACTGCTAAAGTTATCGGAAAGGGCATTCAACATTTAAGCTCTTCATCTATTGGAAGCCTGAAGGCTCACGACCAAGATTCGCTGACGATAAAGATAAATATCCTAGAAACTGGAACTATTTCCGGGATAGTTAAAGTTGCGGACAAGAGCTTCCCTATTGAATTTACTGTTGCCAGGGAGATAATATACAACAAAGAAGAGATCCAACAGCAATATATCCTCTTAAAGAAACAGCTGGATGAGCAAGAGCAAGTGTATAGTGAAAGGAAGTCAGAAGGGTATTTGGTAGAAGAAATTTTTGATAGCATCAAAGAGACGAAGAGACAACTTCAGGATGCCCAGCAGCAGATCTTGACAAATTCTTTAGCCCCGGCAAAAGTCAACCTAGACGTAGCTGCTTCTAGTATTGAAGATATCACTAAAGGATTATCTGCAGCGAAGAAAGAAAAAGTGACAGCGCTCCAATGGATCAAAGAGAATGCAGTTGCAATAGCAGCCATCATCGCTTCCTTGGGTGCAATCAGCGGCTTTATCGTGAAGCTTCATCATAGCGCAAAAAAAGTCACGGAAACAGTTGGAGTTCATGCGAAGAAAGTTGGTGAGAATATGAAAGAGCATTTAGGCAAGAAAAAAACTATTGTTGATGCTAAACAGCCAGGAGCAAAAGAAACAAAATCCGATCAGCAGCCAGCTTCCATACCTGATGAAGAGCCTTCGGAGAAAGCCGACAAGCTTGGTGAAGAAAAAGAGAATTAATTTCTTGAGTTTTTAATCTCTTTACTTTTCTTTTTTGTATGCCTTTAATCTATACTCCTTAAACTTATACCTTTTCATACGTGACTCTTTGAATCAGCAGCAACAGCCACATCAAGGCTACGATACCGGACATAATTGCGGAGAAATAAAGATTTAACGTTCCATACGCAAATGAGATGACCACCAATCCCATAAAGGTAGGGATAGATGTCTTTAAGGTGATGTAGCCTCTTTTCTTTTTAAAACCTTCAAGGACTTGGGGTAGTAGTGAGATAGAAAACAGAATAACTACTCCAGTAATGACATAATCCTGCCAAATCATATTTTGCCAGATCATAATAACTTATCCTCTATAAGATCCTGAATCTGCTCTGGAAAATGATGATTGAGGTTAAATGTTTTTTGTTTGATCTCCTGAGTACCAAGCCAGCCTAATTCTGCTATCTCTTGCGATGGTTTTGGCACACCATCTATCTCCACGAGATAGAGCTCTAACAGCAAAGGCCGTGGATTATCATCTGCAGCAACCTGGCAATGATATGTCTTATAATGCGAAAATGACTTGAGCTGTACTTGCAATTCTTCCTCTAACTCTCTCCGTAAGCATTCTTTGGCAGTTTCCTTCCCTTCGTATTTTCCTCCGGGATAGATCCAATAGTTCTTTCCTTTTGCTCGGACGATCAGAACTTTCTTTCCTTGAAAGATCAAGGCTCCTGCTTTATGGATGATGGTCATACCCAGAGGTTTTTTCTTCCCTATTTTAAAATTTCCTGAAATAAAAAGTGGCCCTGCCGGGACTTTCAGCAGATGATACGATTTCGACGAAGCGTAGCAAAGTCTCCGCCTTTCAGATGCATGAAATAGGAAAACTATCCTATTTCAGCACCGAAAACAAATCTTTGTTGGTTTTCGTGTGACGTGACATCTGTTTTGAACCCAGGACCTCCGGCTTTCCTCAAGGAAGCACTTTGAACCGAAAGTGGTCATATAAGACCGGCGCTCCACCGAACTAAGCTACAGGGCCAATGTCCAGATAAAGAGAGTCATTTAAAAGACTTTCTCCGTGAAAAAAGCAATGTCCTTTAGCTGGCCTATTTATAAACAGGAGATGCAAAAATCACATCATTTATAAATAAGTTATAAACTGGACGGTTGTTACTTTATAATAATTATAAAGCATTATAAACCCAAAAATCAAGCTTAGAAAAAAGAAGAGAAACAAATGAATCTAAACCAAGTCAAGAAACTGATGGAGCGGAAGAAGACTTCTCATAAGGGGGAAAATGGCTATGCTCTTGTCATTGGTGGATCTGAGGAATATGTTGGCGCGGTAACCTTAGGGGGATTAGCAGCAATGCGTGCTGGTTGTGATTCGGTAACAGTAGCTGCTCCTGAAAAAGTTGCTTGGGCGATTCATCGCTATACTCCTGACTTAATTACCCACAAGATTAAAGGAAGCGCCTTTAGCATTAAGAATGCCAAGGAGATGGTTAAGCTTGCTGACCATTATGATGCTGTCCTTATCGGTAACGGGATAACTCGAAAAGCAGACAAGTTCAGCCAGTATTTCATCAAGAAATGCCAGAAGCCGAAAGTCATTGATGCGGATTCTCTGAAATCATTATCATTCAAAGATTTTAGCAACGCCATTCTGACTCCACATGAAACTGAATTAGAGATGATGTTAGTGAATAGCAACAAGGAATTTTTGCTCCCAAAGCTGAAAGTATCGAATGCTAAGGAAAAAGCAGAGATTTTGCAGGGAAACTTGAGATACTTCTTACAGAACAATAATGTCTTATTAGTCAAGGGTGCTACGGACATCATTATTTCCAGAAATAAGATTGCGTACAATAGAACTGGTAATCAAGGGATGACAAAAGCTGGAACGGGAGATGTCCTAGCTGGGCTTGTCGTCGGCTTCCTTGCGAAGAGCAAAGATATGTTTAAGTCAGCTGTTGCTGCTTCTTTCGTCAATGGCATGGTAGGGGATAATCTTTTGAAAAGAAAGAAAGGATACACTTTCCTCGCTTCCGATATCTTGGAAGACCTGGCGGAGATTCAAAAGTTAAACGGCAAAAAATGATTTCAAAATTATTAAATATTAAGTAGTAGGATACATAACTATGATTAAAAAAGCAAATAATAACGGAGTTGCTAGCCTTGTTTTAGGAATAGTAAGTATTGTTTTTTGTTGGGTTCCAATCTGGGGTCTTGGTTCTGGAGTCTTAGGCATTGTTTTTTCAGTAAATCAGAAGAAGTTATACCCTAATGGCATTGCTACAGCAGGATTAGTTACAAGCATTATAGGTTTAGTATTCTCTTGTTTATATTCTGTAATTTATCTCTTTTTTGGAGCAATGCTTACACTATAATTTTTTCCCTTAGTTTTTTTTGATGAAAGAGAATAATATTGATAGGGATCATCTGCGCGTTATTATTTAGCATTGTTACGGCGATAGTCTATTATTTTGTCGTGAAGGATGCATCTGCTAAAAAGAAACGCTATTCAAAAGCGTAAAGCATAAAAACGAAGGATGATTTTCTGATAAAATGTTTGAATTATACAGCATCTATGAGCAGCCGGGATGGTCTCTGCTAGCGCTGATTCTCATCGGGATTTGGTCGCTAATCTGGAAAGGGTTAGGCTTGTGGCATGCAGCTCAACGAAAACAGAAAGGCTGGTTTGTTGCTATCTTGATTCTGAACACCTTCGGCTTGCTGTCGATCATCTATCTGATCTGGTTTAAGGATGCTAAGAAGAGTAAAAGCAGAAAGAGATAGAAGCAAAAAAAGGCGGCGGGCTATCGTTTTCTTTGATTTTTGGGTGTAGATAAACTTTTAAAATATTGGTTATAAGCTCATCTCTTCAACAATAAGTTTTCCTTTCTTGACTTTCATCAGATACTCTTTTCCATCGTTAAACTTGCAGATCTTATTGATCAATTCCGGCAAAATAATCTTATCGCCTCTAAATTTCATCTCTGAAATGATGTCCTGACCACCTTCTCCGTCAACTTTCATCTCTTGCATCATTTTTTGCGCTTCTGTCTTCTTCCCTTGAGAAACTGCTTTTTCCGTCTGGGAATAGAAGTGCTTGGCAATCTGGTCAGCGATATTGATAGGGGTAACTTTCTGGATGCCTTGCAATCCTGGAGAGATATTAGCTTCAAGAACTAACGGTCCTAATGGAGTTTCTAAGATATCTACTGCACATACTTCTGCCCGTAATGCCCGGGCAACCGCAAGAGCTACTTTCTGTGTTTCTGGCTTTAGTTGAGTACCTTCTCCTGTTCCTCCAGCATGGATATTCGCCCTGCTTTCTCCGGTCTGCGCTTTTCGTCTCATACTAGCAACAACTTTCTCCCCGACAACGAATGCCCGGATATCTGTTCCAGAGGTGTCGATATATTCCTGAATGATGAATGGCTGACGGAGGGCTTCTAAAGCATCTAATAAGGAGGAAGCAGAACTTTTTGAATCGGCAAACATCACTCCTTTCCCTTGCGTTCCTTCGGGGAATTTCATGACGATGGGATAATGAACAGTATTCAGCAACTGTTTTGCTTCTGCTATGGACGGAGAGAGATAGGTCTTGGGCATGGGGATGTTATGCTGCTGCAAGATCAGGTGGGTGAGTAATTTATGATGAACGATGGTAAAAGCAGTTGCAGCTAAAGGCATGTATGGGATTTTTTTTTCCAGCAGCGTGGCAATGGAACGTAGCAAATGGGCATACCTGAATGATCCTTTTAAGTAAATACAATCATATTGCCCTAGTTCTTTTTCTTGATAATAAACTCCTGCTCCTTTTCCCAGTTGCACTTCCAATTGTTTTAAAGAGATGATATCTACTGTTGTAAAATATTTTTTCATCGCCTCCGCTGTCCATTGCGAACTTACACTTCCTAACGAGATCATGGCAGCTTTCACGGTTTACCTTTGTTCGGATCGATCAAAAAATGTCCTTTTTTAAGAATGTTCTGGCCTATTAATACTGGATAGGTCATATGCGATCTGTCTGCTAAGGTAAAATCTGCTTCTAAAAGGTCGCCGTTCAATTTCAGTTTTGCTCTGATCATCGGTCGCTTTTTAACGCCGGAAGCTGATTTGACGATTCTCGTGGTAGTTATCGGCCCAAGCTGCAGTTTTTTTCCAACAGCGGAGTCGATGGAAGATGATGTCGCTCCGGTATCAATTCTCGCCGTAACTTGATGTTCTTTGCCGTTTTCTCCGATGATAAGCACTTCTTCCGTCAACCCTAATATCACCCTTTTCTTCATTTCCATAAAGAGTGGTTTTGCTTATATAAGGTTTATGGTGGCTGTTTTGCTCAAGAGAATATCTAAAACAACAAAAACATTTTTAAAGGCGCCACAAATATTTCCGAATACGCCCCGGTGGTGTAGATGGTGAAGTTCTTCTTCATCAGCATTATCCGGACTATCATAGTGCCCTTTCGAGAAGAAATTCACAGAAAGGCATTGACCCGGGTTCAAATCCCGGCCGGGGCGCATTTTTCTTTAAAGAAATACTTAATCCTTCACTTAATCCTTCTCTTCAAACTCGATAGAAGTGACTCCATTAAATAATGGTGTGTCATAAGTGTACACTTCATTGTTCCCTTCAACTTTCAAAGGGATGCCAAAGAAGGAATCAACCCAATAGGTGTATTCTCCATTCACCAGAACTTTCGTCGTATCTCGGTTAAACAAACGTTGATCAGTCAACAATTCTGCTTCCTGCACTTCTTCAACCCAATCAAATGGACTTTTCTTGTAATAAGCAGCATAATCAACTGCTCCTTGATTTCCTTGCTCAATGCAATACTTCAGGCTTTCACAATATCCCTGGGCTTCCTTGCGAGCTCCATCAATAATAACCATATCTACGGTGTTCTTATTCAATAAGTCGGTCTGAGTAGGAAGAGATATCTTCATCAGCCTGTCTTTTATGGCAATTCTATAACTTGGTTTAGAAATATCAGCGCTTTCGTGATGGATATAGGAGACACTTTTTACCTTCGACTTCTGGGCAAAAAGATCGACTACCTCCTGTGGAATATCCGGTGATTCTTCAATTACTGCTCTTTGCACTTGTTTTACCGGAGCATTTTGCGGAGTGCAGGCATCGGGATCATTAACGACGCTGCCATCATTGCAGACAAACTGCTGCTGTGGAGAGCAAGAAACCACTACCACGGCAAGAACCGTAACAATAACCATCACCATAACAGATGCATTTCTCATAGAGGTAGAATGATAATCCAATTATATAAATCTGTTGCTATGTTTTTTAAATCACTTCTCTTTCCATCAATAAAATGGTCAGAAAAATTTTCGTCAAGGATGCTTTGAAACTAGAAAACGTCCAGTTCTTTGATACGAGAAGCCCGAAAGAATTTGAGCACGATCATCTTCCCCATGCTGTCAATATCCCCATCCTTGACAACGATGAGCGTGCTATTGTAGGAACATTATACAAGCAGGTCTCTCCAGACAAAGCTATAGCTCAAGGGATGGAATATGTGGCCAAGAATATGCCGGACATCGTCAAAAAAATCAATCAGCACCGAGGAAAAAAGATGGTCATTTATTGCTGGCGAGGTGGCATGAGGTCGGGAGTTATCGTCTCTTTTCTTGAAGCGTTAAAATATGATGTTTATCAGCTGGAAGGCGGCCATAAGGCCTTTCGAAAGTACGTTTCAGAACGGCTGGAAAAGTATCAATTAAAGCCAAAAGTGATCGTCTTATGGGGCCTTACCTGTACCGGAAAGACCGATCTGCTCTATAAATTCACAAACTCCATCGACATAGAAGGCCTGGCTCAGCATAACGGCAGTCTCTATGGTGCCTTAGGCAAGAAGCCAAACTCTCAATATAGGTTTGACAATCTCCTGTTGCAACGCTTGGATGAATTGCAGGAAGAGAGATGGATCCTTCTGGAAGGAGAAAGCAGAAGGATAGGGGATCTGATGATCCCTGGATTTTTGTATAAGGCGATGCTTTCCGGGACGCATATCCTCATCAAAAGAAGCCTTGACAAACGTGCAGAATTATGTGCTGCTGTTTATATCAATGAGAAGAACAAGCAAGAAGCTATAGCCATCTCTGCCAGCTTAAACCGGGTCATCAGCAAAAAAAAGAAGGAGGAGATGGTCAGTGGTATGGAGAAAGGAGATTTCGTCTCTGCGTCAAAAATTCTTCTTGAATGGTATTATGATCCCCTCTACGCCAATACATTGAAGAAGATGGAGTATGCTGCAGAGATCGATAATGATGATATTGAGGAAGGGAAAGAAGAGTTAAAAATGGTTATTGATTCTTTGAATGGTTGAGAGTGTTAAGAAAAAGTAATCCTGAAACAGTAAAAAGTATTTACAGCGTATCATAAAACTTCTGCATCACTTCTCTGATCTCTTCCAAGCTATTCTTGCCCAATAAATCCCCTCGTAACTTTTTTCCACCGTCGCAGCCTCGGGAAAAATTCATCGCCTGCATCCTGATCTGAGCTGGCTTGATGGAATAATTCTTCGCATAGTCTAAATATTTAAAAAAATATTTTAACTTTGTCTTCGGCAGGATCTTTGGATAATTTCCATATTTCAGATAAGCATTGATCTGCTTGAACAGATACGGATTTTTAGCTGCTCCTCTTCCGATCATCACATAATCACAACCTGTTTCATCAAGCATCCGCTTGGCATCTTCCGGCGTTTCAATATCCCCATTTCCACAGACAGGAATTTTCACTAACTGTTTCATCTCTTTGATCAAGCTCCAGTCGGATTTTCCCGCATAGCCCTGCTTGACTGTTCGTGGATGGAAGGTGATCATCGACAATCCCTCTTCCTCGGCGATGAGAGCAATCTCTTTCCATCTATCTGGTTTTGTTATCCCTGCCCGGATTTTTACGCTAATTGGTTTCTTTGTCGCTTGCACCATTGTCCTAAATATTTTTCTCGTCAACTCTGGTTCTTGAAGCAAAGCAGAACAAGCCATCTGGTTGGTGATGTGCGGAGCTGGACAGCCCATATTGAAGTCGATGATATCAAAGTACGGCTCAACGATCTTGATAGCTTGTTCAATCTTTTCCAGGTCTGATCCAAACAGTTGGCAAGATAGTGGGCGTTCCTTCTCGGAGAATTCGATGAATTTGGTGATATCATCCGATTTAGCGTTGACGGCATGGATGCTGATGAATTCCGTAACGACTAAGCCTGCTCCTAACTCTCGGCATAATAAGCGCAGCGCTGCATCACTCACGCCAGCCATAGGAGCAAGAAATGCTTTTGAAGGGAATGAGGGAAGTTGGGCCATACTTTGGCTTTCTTTGGGATTAGTTTAAAATGTTTCTATAAAAATTTCAGTTCACAAAACAACCAGAAGCACTTAACACACCTAAAAATTAAAACAAAAAAATAATAAAAAGAGCTTATCTTCTTTTCTTCTTGCCGCCTTTCTTTGCAGCTTTCTTTTTGCCGCCTTTTCTTCCACGAGCCATCTTTGCTCTGGAAACATTCCCTTTCGAGTCGACAAAGTAAAGATAACCGGAAGCTTTCTTCACGCCTACTTTTTTAACTACTTCTATCTTTGTCTTTCCCTTGGTTCTGCCAGCTCGGCTCATCTTAGCTCTAGCT
>Ga0209541_10013847_pt1 | contig 12263 bp, 11 predicted proteins | sample RifCSPlowO2_01_FD_184027 | JGI IMG/M metagenome (GOLD analysis project Ga0209541, IMG submission 184027) | Groundwater microbial communities from Rifle, Colorado - Rifle CSP2_plank lowO2_0.1 (SPAdes) (version 2) | ecosystem: Environmental > Aquatic > Deep subsurface > Groundwater | place...
TAGGGACTATAGTATGAGAAAAAAGACGAAAAATATATGAAAAGCCATATATTAGCGATTATTCTACTTTTTTTCTAACTTTTAACAAGCACTATTTAATATCAGAACCTATTAAACTATATCAACGACTTGAAAAGAATGGTTGATCCATTTTGTTATACTTTAATGGTCTATTTTTAGCTGAGGCTAAGAAAAGTGTTAATGGAAAATTGAATCAAGGAGTGTCCTAATGTCATTTCTTTTTGTAAGCATATCACTAGAGGCTTAATTCTAGCAGATGATTTATAAAAGTGATAGGGATTTACAACTGCCGTTTTGGATTAGCATCTGGTGCTTTTTTAAGATTTCCTCTCTTAAAATGTAGCAATTGTTGAACAGCTATCTTGTTTTTCTTCTTATCTTAATGAAAAGTGCCAGGATTAATAATATTATAGCAAAGGAGAGAAAACTTGTTAAGCCCGGCATCACGAATACGCTCAAACTCTTGGAAACTGAATTAGCTGGGCTGGTCGGTCTAAGCTCTATGGTAGCCGTATATGGTCCAACGAAATACTTTTCTTTAGATACAATCACACCCGAATCTTCTCCCAGTGTTTTTGATGCTTTTGCAAGAAGATTTTCTTCTTTGGTCTCAATAACCTCAATTGTTTTTCCAAATATATTTTTTATTGTTATCAGTGGATGGATTGTTGCATAATTATCGCCTGAATTTTCTATTTGGGCGGAGAATTTTAGATTTCCTTCACCCGTGAATAAGGGAGAGGAAAAGTCGGAAATACTTAGGTTTGAGTTGTTGCCAATTGCAAGTAAAATGTTTGAGGCAATTCCAATTCTGACGTTTGAATAGCTATTTTCGGTTTTGTCATTCGGAGAAACTATAAATATTATAGAAAAATAAAAGTCCTGAGGCTTTTGATTAGTTTCAGTTTTTATATTCAGGCTCAACGCTTCCTCTTGCTTCGGAGACAAGACAATGTTTGATATGCTTTGACCATCTTCCAAAAGTTTGACATTTTTTAGAATAGAAGAATTTTCGGCCGTATAATCCTTATATAAAATCAAATTTACCTTTCCATCTTCGTCTGCCTTAAAGGGTTTTAATATTATTTGAGCTTCAATTGGCCTATCTGTCAGATTTTTAACTTTAATTGGCGTAGATATCTCTTGTCCCGATTTTGTTCTTATTTTTGTAATGGGGGGGAAGACGCCCAAAGCTTGCTCTTGCGCCAAAACCGGTTCTGCTACCTCGGAGAATAAAAAGAATAAGGAAAGAGTAATAAATACTATGGTTTTTTTGATCATAAATCCGGCACCAACAGGTAAGTAGTTGTATTTGAATAGACAGAATTGGATTGTGAAGCTGATATGTTTAACTTATAGATTATTTCCCCTTTGCCTTCTTGTTCATGGTTCTCAAAGACAGGCTCATATTCTTCTCCCTTTGATTCATCCGGGAATTTTTTAAACAGCTTAGTTCCCGTTGCTACGCATGAACTGCCTTTTAAGTTCTCACAGCTATATCCAAGTCCATAGGTTAAGTTATCTTCCCAAACTGCCGAAATAGATTGCGAACAAAGCCCTCTGTCGCATGAAGTATCCGGGATCAGATTAATAAAAGATGGGTCTGAAAGGGGATGATCCTCAGATACGAGAACCGAATAGCCATGAGCGGATTTCGCGTTTACTTTAATATCAATTGCCCTTTCGACGGGGTTTGTGGGATAAAACTTCCCATAATCTATTATCGAAGCTGAGGATTCTATAGAGTTAAAATCTTCGGAAGGAATGTCCTCAAAGCCCAAAACGATCTGATAATTGTCAGTCTTGGTAACTCTCTGGTTTTTAGAATTTTCAACGGGTGGAGCAGGATGGTAGGTTTTTTGCTCAATTTCCTGAGTTTCAATAATAAATTGGTCGCCAGAGAGAGACTGGGCCGGAGCGGATCCTGAAAGAAAGGTTATTAATGTTAAAAAAAAGAAGAAAAACAGGGGCTTTCGCAGAAGCAATTTCATAATAAAATCGTATAGAATCCAAAGCTAAAAAGCAAGAAGCCGGTATCTGGGCTATTGCAAAAGCACAAGACTTTGTGCTATAGAGTTAAATTATAGCAAATGACATTAGAAACAGCAGTTGAGAGAAAAGACCGGCTTGAGGGGTATATTCCCGGTTTAGTTGAACTTCCTTTAGACGGGGAAGCAGTTATTGTTAATAGGGGAGATTTTTGCCTTAAGGCTGTGAGTGATTTAAATGATGGACAACTACCAAGAAGTAAATTGACGGTTCTAAGAAGAAGAGAGCATCCTGCAGTTGTGGTAGGAAGACAGGGGCAGGTTGCTATTAGTAGCGCACAAAATCTTAATTTGCGACCAGAGGAAATTAGGAGTATTACATTTGGTCAATATAGCTTAAGCATTAAAGAGCCTCAAGATCCCTCATCTATAACAGTAGAGCTTCGTTCATTCGACAGAAAACCTTTTTCCTTCTCTAGCTTTAATTTAGATAAGTTAAAAGGAGATGATAGGAAAAAACCAGTTAAGCGAAATAGCGAAGAAGAGAAAAAAGATACGGTTGAAAGTGGAGCAATAGAAACCGATATAAACCTTCGATATAATGGAGACGCAATGGTTGTAGATAGTTTATTTGGTATTCTTTCAAAAAACAGAAAAGTAAGAGGAAATAGCTCAGAAAGAGTCATAATTATTGTCCGCCAATTCGGGGTCCCATTAGAAGTTACAGAAAGAGGACGTATTATGTATAAAGACGGACAGATAAACGGAAAAACAGGTGCCATTAAGGTAAGACAAGGCCGATTCGAGAAATTTAAAGTTCCCGGATATGCAATTGTGATGGATCAAAGGAATCCAAATGGAGTAAGATTAAGAATTACATCGGATAATAGGCCAGTCATTGAAGCTGTCCAGCCTGAAAAAGTTAGGGACCTTTTGGTGAGCCGGGCACAAGACCCGCAAGTAGCCCAGAAGTTACGAAGTATAGCCGCATAAATATAACCTAGATTAAGATTTGCTTCTGGAAAAAATTCTTAGTTTATGCTATAAATAGCGTCCATGAAAGAGAAATTCTAAGAGAAAATCCAGAACTCAGGAGAACTTCAAGAAAGTAATACCCGCTTTATTCATTTATTAGCTAAAGAAAATCAGAAAGGCTTATGCTATACTCCAGTTATGGCTAATTTAGGAACAAAAAGCAAAAAAGAAAAGGCAAACAGCACGATTCGAAAATACAATCCATCCGCAATTGAAAAAAAATGGCAAAAGTACTGGGCTAAAAATAAAACTTATCAGCCGAACTTAGACAGTGCCAATTCTTCGACAGGCTCAGGGCGAGGAAAACCGTTTTACAACCTCATGATGTTTCCATACCCTTCGGCTGAGGGAATGCATATGGGGAATATGTATGCTTTTACAGGCTCGGACGTTTACGGTAGATTCATGCGGATGAGAGGTTATGACGTTTTTGAGCCTATTGGTCTGGACGGATTCGGAATTCATAGCGAAAATTATGCTTTAAAGGTTGGCCGTCATCCCAAAGAACAAGCTGAGGTTTCGGAGAAAAACTTCTACAGGCAGCTTCGCGCTACGGGCAACGGATTTTCTTGGGACAGCAAGGTAGAAACGTACGACCCGGAATATTACAAGTGGACTCAATGGATTTTTATCCAGCTTTTTAAGGCCGGTTTAGCTTTCAGAAAAAAAGCTTCAGTGAATTATTGCCCATCATGTAAGACCGTTTTGGCAGATGAGCAGGTTATAGCAGGCAAGTGCGAGAGGTGTGGGATAGAAGTTGTAAAGAAAGATCTTGAGCAGTGGTTTTTTAAAATCACAGATTACGCAGAAAGGCTCTTAAATAACATCAAGGATTTAGACTGGAGCGAAAAGGTAAAAATCGCGCAACGCTTATGGATTGGGAGATCAGAGGACACAGAAATTGACTTTCAAGTAAAAGATAACGACTTCAAAGTTAAGATTATAACTACTAGATCAGACACTCTTTTTGGGGCAACGTTTCTTGTCATAGCACCCGAGCATGCATTAGTCCAGAAACTTAAGCCGAAGATCAAAAATTGGGATGATGTTGAAATATATATCAAAACAGCTCAAAGTAAAACAGATTTTGAGAGAGAACAATCAAAAGACAAAACCGGGGTTGTTTTGAAAGGGATATCGGCAATTAACCCCGTAAATAATAAAGAGGTATCTATGTACATAGCTGATTATGTATTAGCAACTTATGGAACCGGTGCGATTATGGCCGTGCCTGCACATGATGATCGTGATTTTGAATTTGCCAAAAAATTTGGGCTTCCCATAATACACGTAATTGAACCACCCAAGATGCCAAATATTTTGCGAGTTTATGTAGATGATCAAGATCGTTCTGATTTGGCACAAGAGCTTCGAAATATGGGTAGGCCTATGGAATACTGGACTCCCACATTAAGAAGGTACGACGTTGATATAAGTGAATCAGGCGAAGTCGCCGAAAAACTTGAGAAAGCAGGCGTTGGTTCGGATGACGACTTAGAGGAGATAAAAAAAGGAGGATCCTTTGCGCTTGAATTTGAGCCTGCCGGCGTTGATTTTGGTACGGTTTACACAGGCGATGGATTACATATCAATTCCGACTTTATCAACGGCCTCAACAATGAAGAAGCGATTCAGAAGATGACGAAATGGTTGAGCGAGCGAGAGATCGGTGGGAAAACTGTTCATTATCATCTTCGGGATTGGTTGATCTCAAGGCAGAGATACTGGGGGCCGCCTATACCGCTTGTTTTCTGCGAAAACTGTGCTAAAAAAATCAAAAATCGAGAATCAAGAGTCAAAAATAGGCAGAACTTTAAAAAAGGAGAGCTGGAGAATCCTGGCTGGATTGCGGTATCAGAGAAAGATCTGCCGGTTTTACTGCCCGATGTTAAAGATTGGAAACCCACCGGTAAAGGTACATCGCCCTTGGCCACTGTTGAAAGTTTTGTAAAAACAAAATGCCCAAATTGCGGAGGACCGGCCCAGAGGGAAACAGATGTATCTGATACATTTCTTGACAGCGCCTGGTATTTTTTTCGCTATACCTCCACAGAATTTAAAGATAAAGCATTTGATAAAAAAAGAGTCGAAAAGTGGCTTCCGGTTGATATGTATATCGGGGGAGCAGAGCATTCTGTTCTTCATTTGCTTTATTCCAGGTTTATCACGATGTTTTTTAATGATTTGGGGTTGATTTCTTTTGAAGAACCATATATCAAGTTCCGTGCTCACGGCCTCTTGATAAAAGAAGGGGCAAAGATGAGTAAAAGTAAAGGGAATGTCGTTATTCCGGATAAGTATATAAGGAAATTCGGAGCCGATACTTTAAGGTTATATCTTATGTTTTTGGGTCCCTTTACTGCGGGAGGAGACTTTTATGATACCGGGATTGAAGGAATGCATAGGTTCGTAAAGAGAATTTGGGTTCTTGTTACATCGAAAAGTTCTATCGATAAAACAACTAAAGAAGGTTTAAGATTTTTGCATAAGACGATAAAAAAGGTTACTGAGGATATGGAAGCACTAAGATACAACACTGCAATAGCCTCAATGATGGAATATTATAATTTTTTGTCAAAGCAACAAACTGTATCAAAGGATGAAATTAAAACCTTAATATTGCTTATTTCTCCCTTTGCACCGCACATTTCAGAAGAAATGTGGAGCATTACCGGTTTCAAAAATTCGGTACATAGGGCTCCTTGGCCATCTTTTTCCCAAGAACATCTGGTCGAAAAAAGTACGAACATAATTGTCCAGATAAATGGCAGGACGAGAGACGTGTTAAGTTTCAATACGGCCGATATTAATAATAAGCGGTTAATTGAGAATACTGCCAGGATAAGTAAAAAAGCAGAAAAATATATAAGTAATAGGCCAATCCGAAAGGTGGTCTACGTCCCTGGTAAGGTTATAAACTTTGTAATAGACAATGGAAACGGAAGAGCTGTTTGAGAAATGGTCACCGATTGTTAGGAAATTTTGGTTACCTATTGTCTTAGGACTTGTCGGGCTGATACTTTTAGGTTATGGTTTGATAGGGTTAATTGCTTCTAGTTCATCAGACGATATTGTTATTGAAAAAGCATCTACTAGCTCCAATAACACTAATGTTTCCTCTGGGAATATATTTGCCGATATTGAGGGAGCCGTCGTATCACCAGGTGTTTACTCTTTGCCCAAAGATTCAAGAATTAAAGATTTAATAATAAAAGCAGGAGGACTTTCGGAAAATGCAGACAGAGAATGGTTTGCAAAAAACGTGAATCTTGCTTTGAGACTTACTGATGGAAGCAAGCTGTATATAATTTCCAAAGGCGAAGCGGGCACGACTATACAGGTTTCGGGGCAAACCTTTGGATCCTCAACTTCACTGTCAGGTTTAATTAATATAAATTCAGCCACAGAGAAAGAACTTGACTCTCTGCCCGGAATAGGACCTGCTACAACCTCAAAAATTATACAAAATAGGCCATATCAAGCAATCGAAGATCTAATAGATAAAAAAATTGTTAGCAGTAAGGTTTTTGAGGGTATAAAAGACAAAATTAGCATCTTTTAGATAGGTGATTAAATATTTTTTTGTATTTATTCTTCTTGTTTCTCTTGGAATTAGATTCCTCACTTTAGAAAAACTAGAGTTAAGAGACGGCCAAAGTATTTCATTTGAGTCAAGATTGACAAGTGAGCCTCAGCAAAAAAAGGGAAGCAAAGCGTTTCAGCTTTTCTATAAAGGGAACAGAATTTATGTTTATGTGCCTACAGGAAGTATTTATTCTTATGGGGATATCCTCAAGCTGACTGGCAGAATAAAAGTAAGTCTGCTAAATAACAAAACTGTTTTTGTTTCGATGTATTTTCCTAGAATTGAAGCTAAAAAGGATAATTTAGCACTCCTTTTTGGTATCCGCCAGTCAATAATATCTGTTTTTGAAAAGTCTCTCCCGTCTAACTACTCAGCGCTTTTGCTTGGCATAGTTTTTGGTATTAAATCTCCACTTTCAAACGAGTTATCAAACAATCTGAAAATCCTCGGGCTCATGCATGTAATTGCCGCATCCGGAATGAATGTTGCATTGATTGGAGGATTTTTAAGTTCCGTTTTTTTGCTGTTTCTTAAAAGACAGAAAGCACTAGCTTTGACAATTATAGGAATTATTATTTACGCTTTTCTCGCCGGGTTTGAACCGTCAATCGTCCGCGCTTCAATTATGGGAACAATAGCATTTACGGCTCAGATTTTAGGAAGACAAAGGCTTGCTTCTTATTCTCTAATACTGGCTGCTTTTATTATGATTCTCTTTTCACCGTATGTTATTTGGGACATAGGGTTTCAGCTCTCATTTCTCTCAACAGCGGGTCTGATATACATTAAGCCAGTTATATACCAAATAGGTTTCTTGAAAAAATTCTTGAGTTTTATCGTAGTAGGGGATGATATATCTACGACGGTGGCGGCGCAGCTTGCGACTTTTCCTATCCTTCTTGCTAATTTTGGACTTTATTCGATATTTTCCGTAATTATTAACGCTCTTGTCCTTTGGACAATTCCGGCTCTTATGGTAATAGGTGGGTTGGGCTTTATTTTTTCGGTTTTTTTAGAGCCCCTCGGAAGAGCCACAATGTATTTAAGCTTCCCATTCCTTATTTATTTTGAGTTTATAATAAACCTTTTTTCCAATTTTTCGGGAGCAATAAGTGTCCGGACTTTTTCTTGGCCTTTTATAGCTAGTTATTATCTTCTACTCGTCTCTTTCATTTGGATTTTTGCTTTAAAAAGAAATGAATAGGAAAGCACTTTTTGTTTTTACTCTACTTGTTTTGGGGGTTGGCGCAATATTCTCTTTCGAATATATAAAATTTTATGACGGAAGACTTCATGTTGTGTTTTGCGATGTGGGTCAGGGAGACGGAATATTTATTCGGTCACCCTCTGGCAAGAACTTTCTAATCGATGCAGGCCCTGATAATAAAATTGTAGATTGTGTTGAGAAGCACACACCTTTTTGGGATAGAGCAATATCTCTTGCTTTCCTAACGCATCCCCATCTGGATCATTTTTACGGCTATAATTACATTCTTAAGAAATATAATATAAGACATTTCGTCGCTGAAAGATTAGAAAATGATTCAATCAGCTTCAGGAATCTTCAAGACTTGTTAAAAAAGGAGAACATCAAAATATCTTACGCCTATGCAGGTGATAAGTTTAGGCTCAGGGAGGGATTAAGCTTTACAATTATAGGTCCCTCGGTGGATTATTTAAGTCAAACCAGTCCTGGGGGATACATAGGGGAGAGCGGGGAGTTTGCATCTTTACTTATTCTAATTTCCTATGGCGATTTTGACGCTCTGGCAACTGGCGACAGTCAGGCGAATGGACTTTCAGAATCATCTTCAAGATATGAATTAAGGAACCTGGAGATTCTTCAAGTCCCACATCACGGTTCAAAAACCAGTTTGAATAATGAAATAGTTAGAGCATTGAATCCAAAAGTTGCTATTATGTCGGTCGGTAGAAAAAATAAATACGGTCATCCCTCAATTTTCACAACAACCCTATTAAATGGCTTCAATATACCGATTTTAAGGACTGATAAAGATGGAGATGTCGAAATAGTTTCAGATGGCAAAAGATGGGGAAGAGTGAATTAATTCGGAACTGTGTATTGGGCTGTTTCTGTTTTAATTTCTTCTTTTTGAGGCTCAATCGGGAGTGAAAAGCGCACTGTTGTGCCTTTGCCTTGTTCAGATTCTATCCAAATCTTTCCATTGTGAGCTTCAATAATCTTTTTTACAATATAAAGGCCAAGGCCCGAGCCGTCTTTTTCCTCCTGCCTGTCCTTAGTTTTGATCTGATAAAACTTTGAAAAAATTTTATCCTGAAGATCCCTCGCAATGCCTACGCCGGTATCAGATATAGAAACTTCCACATCTTTACCCTCTGCTTTTATTTCTATATAGATTTTGCCTCCGGGGGGCGTAAATTTAATACTGTTTGAGAGAAGGTTATTTAACACTTGGTTGATTCTTAGGCAATCAACATAAAGCCTGGGAATCGGCCGCTGCGTATGAGATGTTATTGTTATATTCTTCTTTTCTGCCTGGGGTTCAAATATTTTAATTCTTTCATGAATCAGATCTTCAATGTGTTCAGTTTTTTTATCAAGTTGAAAAGTACCTGACTCAAATTTTGCCGCGTCAAGTATTGATGATATTTGTATAAGTAAGGCTTTTGACTGCCTGTTTATTATTTTTAAGAATTGTTCTCTTTCCTCCTCTTTAAGAGATTGTCCACCTGCAGCCAAAAGGAGCTCAGATGAGTCCTTGATACTTGTAAGAGGAGCTCTCAGCTCGTGAACCATCATGTGAACAAACTCTTCTTCTATCGCGCTATATCTTGGAAAAGCCTTAATTCCCCTCTCGCCTTTATTTTTTCTGTCATCTCTTATTGAAAGTACAACTGCGGCTATGCCAAAGAAAAATGCGAAGAGAATTGAAATAAGTAAGGGAAAGCTCATCCTATTTTGTAAGATTTTCCAATTTGTCTGCGGTTCTTTTACTTCCTATAACGATGATATACGTTCCGATAAGAAAGAAAATTACCTTAAGTCCTATTAAGACAACTATCAAATCCGAATTAAGCATATTGAAATAAATCTGAGCTGCATCAAAAATAATTCCAAGTGCTATTAGAAAAATTCCGACTGAAATGGTTTTAAAACCAGAAGCTAAGATTCCTGTCCCAAACTTCTTTGTAACTTTTGCCATTATTATTCCAGCTGAAATGGCGGCAAAAACAGATATAAAGGCGCCGGCTTGAGCAATTATTGAAAGGTCTATCATATTTATACCTCTTCCTCCTGTCCCCCTTGTCTAATTTGAGCTCTTATATTAGTAAGAATTACCTGAGAATCTGCGCTTTGCGGGTAACTCGCCAGTATTGGCTCCATAGTTTTTTGTACGATGAGTCCTGAGAGCTGAACAAATTGATTAATAAGTTCTTTTATCAACTCTTCCGGGGGACCTGTCATATCTGTTACATTTCCGTCGTTGTCCACCTTAAGTCCCTTAACATCCCGCGCCTTAGAAAGAGTAATCTCGGGACCCAGTATTATCATTTGCTTTTTAATGACCTCAGTCAACAGTCTTTTATAATCTCTTTTTCCTTGCTCCATTTTTAAGAAGCATTAGCTTCGTTTGATCTTAATGCGCCCTTTACTTTGTTAATGATATCGGCCACTTCTACTTGATATTTGAAGACATAATCAGCGGCCCCATCATTTATTGCCTGGCTCACCATATCTTCTTGACTGAAATTAGAAAGCATTATAACGGGAATGTTTCTCATCTCCTCATCCATTTTAAGCTGCTTTAATACTTCATTCCCTGATATATCGGGGAGCACTTGGTCAAGAAGCACTAGGTTTGGTATCTCCGATTTAGCTTTGATTACAGCATCTTTTCCATTATTAGCAAGGAAAGTTGTATAACCTTCTTTTTCAAGAGCGGTGGAAATTATAGATGACAGCGATTCGTCATCATCGACGATAAGCACCTTCATACACTATCAACGCTATCAATAAAGGGGACTTGTGTCAAGCCCGTAGCATTTACTTATTGTGATAGAATAAAATTGATATGGAAATCAGAGAAAAACTTAAGAATAAAATTCTAGGTGTTTTAGAAGAATTAAATATTGAGGAAAAAGATGTGAATTTCACATCGGATATTTCTCATGGAGACTTTTCAACCAATATTTCCCTGACGGTTTTTCACAAATTAAAGGAAAAATTCAAAAATCCCATCGAGTTAGGGAAATTTATCGTAAGCCAGATACAAAAAAATGTACCCGAAATTGAGAGAATTGAAATTTCTCCTCCGGGTTTTTTAAATTTTTTTCTGCGTGAAATTTTTCTCATTAAAAAAGTGGATCATATAACATCAGACAAAAATTATGGGAAAGGGAGCGGTTTGCAGGGGCATAAAATATTATTGGAGTTTGCTCACCCTAATACCCATAAGCTTTTTCATATAGGGCATCTTAGAAATATTTCAGTCGGGGAGTCTCTCGCAAGACTTCTGGATTTTCAGGGTTCAAAAGTAATACGCGCTAATTATCAGGGCGATATAGGTCTCCATGTTGCAAAAGCAATTTACGGAATTCAGAATTCAGAGTTTAGAATTCAGAATTTTGGAAAAAAATCGATCAAGGAGAGGATTAAGTTTATATCAAATGCTTATGTTGAGGGGAATAAAGCTTTTGAAGAAGACGAAGGAGCAAAGACCAGGATAAGTGAATTAAACAAGAAGCTCTATGAAAAAGATCCAGATTTGATGCAAGTTTGGGAAATTACCCGCAAATGGAGCCTGGAATATTTTGACAGAATCTATAAAAGGCTAGGGACAAAGTTTGACCGATTGTATTTTGAAAGCGAGGCTGCAGAGCCGGGCAGGGAGATAGTTTTGAAAAATGTAGGAAAAGTTTTCGTAAAAGATGACGGCGCGGTTATTTTTGAAGGAGAAAAATGCGGGTTGCATAATCGGGTTTTTATAAACAGTATTGGACTGCCGACTTATGAAGGCAAAGATGTAGGGCTTGCTCATCTTCAGATGAAAGAATTCTCGCCGGATAAAATTATTCATGTTGTAGGACCCGAGCAGAAAGGCTATTTCGATGTGTTATTTAAAGCGCTGGAAGAGGTATCGGCCGATTTCAAAAATAAAGAATTGCACCTTGAATATGGATTTGTCCGTCTTAAAGAGGGAAAGATGTCATCAAGGAGAGGCGATGTGGTAGAAGGGGAGTGGCTTTTGGATGAGACGAAAAGAAGATTAAAAGAAAATTTCGAACAAATGGAAGAGGAAACCTTGGGAAAAGTGGCTGTAGGGGCTGTAAAGTACTCCATGCTTAAATTTTCCCGCAAATCCGATATTACCTTTAGCTTCAAAGAGTCGATCAATCTTGAAGGCAATTCAGGGCCCTACATTCAATACGCTTACGCAAGAACAAATAGTGTCCTTGCTAAGGTGAAAAGTGAAAAGTTAAAAGTTAAAAGTAAAATTAAAAATTCAAAATTGGAAAAAGAAGAACTCCTGCTTTTAAGATTGTTAATCCAATTTCCGCAAGTAGTTAGAGAAGCTCAAGAAAATTTTGCACCAAACACTCTCGCAAATTATCTTTTCGAGCTTTCTCAAGCTTTTAACAACTTTTACCAA
>Ga0209541_10013849_pt1 | contig 12262 bp, 11 predicted proteins | sample RifCSPlowO2_01_FD_184027 | JGI IMG/M metagenome (GOLD analysis project Ga0209541, IMG submission 184027) | Groundwater microbial communities from Rifle, Colorado - Rifle CSP2_plank lowO2_0.1 (SPAdes) (version 2) | ecosystem: Environmental > Aquatic > Deep subsurface > Groundwater | place...
GTATTCCCCCGTGCCTTGCCCTCAATATGGTTTTTAAATTGTAAACCTCCCAGACAGAGAATATAACTCGCAGCAGGCCTCTGGCATTATCATGGGCATAATCCCAGAGGTCTTTGAATGTCCTTCCGAGGTTGCCTTTTAACGCACCCTCAAGGACATCCCTTTCGCCTGTGTATCTCGCAGCGGATATTTCTATATCCCTTGCATAGACGCCTTCCTTTAAGTGATTTATAAGGGCATGGATGTCCCTTGCATTGATAAGCCTTTCATAAGTCTCCCTGTCCAGGAGCCTGCCCTTCCATGCCCTTATTCTGGCATTCAGATAGCTTAGTTCCATAACATAAAATCAATTCGTAATTGTATTTCAAGAAAGCGCCTTGTCTATCACTGAAACAAGTTCGCCCTTTGCCCTTTCCAGTCTTGAAAGGAATGTGTTTGTTATCCTAAACCGCCTGTCTTTACTGGCAATGACAACGCCTGAGGATACAGCCTCTGCCTCATCAGGAACGATTTCATAGTTGTCATCAGAGGCTTTGATTTTTTTTAGAAGGGGGATATCTCTTTTTGCCGCAATTACCTGTGCATCCCTCCCCTTCATGCTCCCATTCCATTCAGCCAATGCCTCCTTTAAGAGCCTTTCCAGCACCACTGGATAATCCCTATTTTTTTGTATATCACCCAGCCTGTCCCGTGTCTTTTCCAGAACCCGGTTTATGCCGGCCTGTCTTTCCTTCAGTATCGCCTCCCTGGCGTATAGCCTTGCATCAGCCAGCCTCCTTGTCCTTTCCATCTGCATACAGGCCTTTATAGTTTCAAGCCCTTCTTTTTTCTTCTTCTCCATCTCCTCTATAGCCGTCTTTATAATAGCATCAGCCTCTGCCAGCGTGTTTTCAATAATAGCATTACATTCCCTTCTGGCATCATCCTCAAGCGCCTTTAGCAATTCCTTTTCACCCATTTGTCACCTCATCGGCGCATATGACAGCGAGGTAAAACCCTGTCATCATGCGCCTGATATCCTAAAACAGGATAAGATAGGCTATGACAAAACCGAGGATTACCATGGTTTCCGGTATAGCCACCAATATTATTACAATACCGCTCAGCTCAGGTTTTTCTGCCACCGCCCCTGCACCGGCAGAACCTATCCTGCTCTGAGCCCATGCAGTTGCAAGGGCTGGGATTGCAATGGCAATGGCTGCGGCCAGGGCAACAAGACCTTTTTCCATAAATACCTCCCATTTGAAATACAATTAGGAATTATGAATTACGAATTAAATTCCTAATTCTTAATTGATAACATTCATGACATCGTGGACAATTTTAATGTTCACGACATCGTGGACAAACGTTCTTTGACAATCGAATAGCCACAGCATCGGTTATCATGAACACCAAACCAAAAGGGAGGTGTTCATGAAAAAGACAATTAAGCAAAAAAGACTAAAAGCTGTGCAACGGTTCTTAAACGGCGAAGAACAGGAAGACATTTGTGCATCTCTTGGTTGTTCACGATCATGGTTATACAAATGGGTGTCACGGCATACCCATGATGATCCAACATGGTGCAACGATCAATCACGGCGACCTCTTTTAAGCCCCTACCGCACTCCTGCCGAGATTGAAGATATTGTGGAGATGGTTCGGTTGAGCCTTTACAACAAGGGGCTTTTCTGCGGCAATCAGGCCATCCGATGGGAGATGGAGGATATGGAAATTAAGCCACTGCCCTCTCTCAGCACCATTGGCCGTATCTTGCGCCGCCGCGAGTTGACCCATCGGCGCACAGGGAAATATGAGCCGAAGGGGAAGCAATATCCTGAACTCCCGGCGCTAATGCCCAATCAGACCCATCAGCTTGATCTGGTTGGTCCTTGCTACCTTGCCGGCCCGATCCGGTTTTACAGCCTGCATGTGGTCGATGCCGCAATCAACCGATGCGGGGTAGAGCCAATGCCATCCAAAAAGGCACAAAGCGTCTTGGACGCTGTTTATGCGGTTTGGCGGCGCATGGGCATCCCGGAAAACCTTCAAGCGGACAATGAACTGGCATTTTATGGAAGTCCAACCCATCCACGAGGCATGGGGCCGCTTATTCGTCTCTGCCTGCTCTACGGTGTCAATCTATGGTTCATACCGCCTTCCGAGCCGTGGCGGAACGGGATCGTCGAGAAATTCAATGACCATTACCAGCAGAAGTTTCTTGCCAAGGTCACGATGGCGTCAATGCCCGAACTTCGGCAAGAATCGCTTGATTTTGAGCAGAGGCATAACAGCGCTTATCGCTACAGCAAGCTCAAAGGGAAAACTCCTCTCAAGGCATTGGCTTTAATGGAGAAGAAGTTAATCTTCCCAAAGAAGATCAATCCCCCAAGGCAGCCCTTGGAAAAGCCTGAGGAAGGCTGCTATCATCTCGTGAGATTCGTTCGTAGCAACTGCCGCCTAAGCATCTTCGGCGAAATATTCACCGTTCCACCAGAGACCCAATATGAATATGTTGTGGCTACTATCGATGTCAAAGAACAAAAACTAAAAATCTTCCTGGACCAAGTCCAGATTGAAGAATATAATTACCGATTGAGATAATCTATTTTATTTACGTCAGGACATCGTGGATACATAGTTTTAAAGCTGCAAGTCCACGATGTCCTGACTAATATTTCTGTCCACGATGTCATGAATGTTATCACCTAATTGCTCTCTTTAAACACCTTATTCTTTTCAGACAGCTTTAACCCGAGGGCCTGAATAATCTTCCGCTTGGTATCCACCCGGCAGGTGCAGCCGTTTTCAATCCTGTCTATTGTAAGCGGAGAGATTCCTGCCTTTCTGGCAAGCTCGGCCTTGCTTATAAGGAGGTCTTCTCTTATCTTTCTCAAATTGTTCTTTGTCATATTTTTTAAGTTTAGGCGCCAAGTGTCAGGTTGCAGGCATTAGCCTGCAATGTAATAGCACATAAAACCCGGCCCTGTTGAGGATTTGTGCCAACTTTATTCCAATTTTATTTAGTTGTCAAGCATTTTTTTTAATTTAATATAATTTAATATAAATTGATATAATATATGAGTTGATATTGCTGATTAGGATAGCTTTGGGCTATGATTTTGAAATGAAGCATTCATGCCGACAAGTTGGCGATTTTTACAAACAGGAGTTTGCTTTTACCCACCATGCAGATGTGTGGATTTTCATGTGGAACATGAATTAAGATTTACTAGCATCCTGCAGGAATAGTTCCTGTAGGCCTTTCAACACGAACCCTTCCGGTTGTACTGGTAACTACGATCTTAAACCTGTTCCCGGCGCCATCAACTAAATAGATGCTCCCGCTGGTGCCTCTTCCATTAGGGCTAAATTTGTACGCTATAGTTCCTGTTGTATCAGTACCTCCATCAGTTGAACAACTTATATTAACACCCTCAGGCAGGCCACTCCAACCTATTTCCTGCTCCCAGTCGCCGCCTGCAGCACCGCAGGCTTCTGCGGAAGAGCTATTAGATGCCAGCCCCCCCTCTATCATATATTGTTCTGAGTCAAGATTGACACATAACCGGTATTCTCTTGCTTTGGCTATTCCAAGCTGTCTTGTCCGCCTTAACTCAGAAGTTATATCTCTTGCTGCCTCCCGGATCCTGGCTCCCTGATACAGCCCTGTTAAATTTGGAATCGCAATGGCTGCAAGGACAGCTATTACAATCACAACAACCAGGACTTCAATCAAAGAAAAACCTCCTGAGGTCTTATTCATTTGTTTTCCCCTTCCGGCATGGTAATGGTCAAGGTATATCGCTGGAATGCCCTCAACCCCTCTTCATCCTGCGCCGCAACCTCTATTTTATGGGCCCCTGCACTTTCCGGTGCAATTTGCCATTCTATGACACCTGTACTGCTGTCTATTGTCATACCCTTTGGAGCAGATGCAAGAAAATAGGTTATTGCATCTCCGTCGGGGTCTTCAGCAGTTACATTATATTTATATGTATTCCCCTTAAATCCCTGAGGCGGCGCAGAAGTAAATTTAGGGGGGGCATCAGGTATTATGATTGGCCGGGTTTTGTAAATTTGTCCCTCACCTTCTTCATCAAAAGGCGTTACCTTTACAAATATTGCATCTCCTCTCTTAAATCTATCGCCTTTCAAAACCTGCCTGTTTTCCCCTACAGGCTCTTCCCCGTTTATTACCCACTGGTAATGATAATCAACCGCATCTCCATCCGCATCAAAACCTATTGGCGCCACAGATATATCAATTCCTCTATGGCCACGTTGCGGGCTAAAAGGAACGGATTTAACCTCTGGCAGGCTATTCTGTATAACAGCGGATGCGCTGGCAGTGTTACCGTCAACTGTCACTGTTACGGAAATTACATCCCCTTTTTTGAATCTTTCTTTCATAACCCTTTGAGTATTTTCACCTGCAATAACCTCGCCATTCTTTTCCCAACGATAGCTCACATTTCCTCCGTCACCCAGAATCGCTTCAATATCCTGTTTCACAGTAGGCATATCAGGGATTATCTTTACAGTCAGCTTTACAGCAGGTTGGATATTTTCCTTTGCAACGTCAGGTTTAGCTAACTGCTGTTCCTTTGACACAGGGACATTCTCAACATCAATCTTTTCTTCCCTGCCGCATGCAAGCAGACCTATGTTCATGATAATCCCCACGACTGTTAAAAAATGCAGAATGCGGAGGGCCTTAATTCCGCATCTCAGAATCCGCATTCTGCGCTGTTGCTGTATATTCTGCATTACAAACCTCTACCTCGCTCTCCAATATATCGGTATGATTGTTCCACCGCCCACTGTTTCCTCTGAGCAGAGGGCGCCACCGCACCCGATGATCAGTTTGGATTCCCCGTCTTCTCCTATGATGACCACTATGCCTGATGGGATGCCGGAGCCTAATGTCTGCACCCTGTCGCTGCGGAGAAGCGCCTGTCCCTCAGCGTTTACCGACCTTGTATTTGCGCCGTCACTGGTATTGCCGGTGTCGTAGTTCATTACCGCCTCCCCTGTCTTGTAATCAACCGCATACAACCTGCCTATGCCAAGGTTTCCAGGCAAACATGGGTCACCTACCACTACGGTAGAAGGAGCATAGGTTGTATAATAAGCAACCTTATTAAAGACAAGCGCTGGCGCAAGAACCTTTTCCCCTGAATAGGTTACACCATTGCTCGTAAATGTCTCGTTAAGTTTTATGTACCAGCCAAAGAGGGTATCCAGATTTGACAGGATAGTATTGAGTTGGCTGCAATCTGTAGTGCATGCCTGCAGGTAATTCTCAGTTACATCCACTAACCCATGCGTAGCATGGTTTTCCACCACAGTTGTGGTCTGGTCAGAATCCTTGTCTTTTATTCCATACATCCTGTCTATAATGGGATTGTCGGTTGCATCATACCAGTTCAACGGATGTTCCCTGTCGCCTGTGCCGAAAAACAGCATTTGATAGCCGATTTCATAACTAACAGACGGTTTGTAGAATATCTTTCTGCCAACATCGGTTGAACCTCCGGAACCCGGGTTTGCGCTGAATATCTTCCTTGCTGACCAACTGGCGGTAGAATTAGAACTGACATTAAACCGCCAGATATTGCCTCCTGTATCGCCGACATACAGTCTGTCAACATAACCGTCATAATCTGTATCTAAGGCAGACACCTCGCTGGGGATGGAAAATGTCATAGCTGAATTATCTGCATAGGTATATCCCCATATCTTGCGACCGCTGTCGGTAAATAACGGAGCGCCGGGGGGGGTGCTGGCGCTGTCCAATTTAGCAACCTCCACAACATATATTCCCCTCCCCTTTGGATCTGTCAAACTGGAGGCGCTGACTGAGCCGCTGCTTATATTCGCGCCGCTGCCTGTAGCCGTAGTAACAACACTGGCGGCATTGCTGAAGGTTTGTGTGGCGCCATATCTCGTATCCTCATGAATGTTGTCATATCCTGCGCCGATAATTGCAACTATCTTTTCCACATCGGTTCCAGATACGCTTATCTTCATCTTCGCAATCTTGGGCTCGCTCCATGTCTCGCCAAGTTCAGCGAACGCATCTTCAGCATCCGCGGTGGACGTTACGGAATTGCTGAAACGCCACATATATACCGGAGCCGCTGGATCTGATACATCAAGGGCATAGTAATAGCCTTTTGTTGGCGCAGCATCTAAACCGCCGCCTCTCCTCTCTCCGAATATGATTATAGCCTTATCGTTGTCTGCTGTTTCAATATTCCCATCACCGTCTTTGTCATATTTATACAGCGATGCCGAGGAATCCACAAAATAGGTATGGGTCTGGCCCCTGAGATAGCTGAGGTTTGCCAGCAAATCCTGGGGGATAAACGCCCATGCCTCGCTCCCGTCACAATCCTTGAAGGCATGGAGCATCCCATCATTTGCGCCCACATATACCACGGTCTTGTTCACACTGCAGTCGCTTTCATTTGCGCTGGTGAATGTATATGTGGAATAGTTTATAACCAGCGGTTTTGAATGGAGGATGTCGCCAAGGAGCCAATCCCTCTTTTCAGTTGTATTGCCGTCGCCGTCATCATCATAAGAATCAGTGCCTTTGACAAAGTCAATCAACTGCTGCGCAAGCCCTGTGTTTGCCACTGTAAATGCATTGGTTGCATCGGTCAGACTGGTAGTTGTGCCATTATAGGTGTATATGCTCCTTGGACTTGTCGTAAAATCCCTGCTCCACAGCAATTCGCCGGCGCCTCCGCTCTTCACTGTGCCTCCATCCGCAGTTTCGCTCCAGTATGATATGGCAGTATCCTTGAAACTTCCATCGCTGTTGGTTGCCACAGCGCCGGTACTATCCACAATCTCAAGGGAGCTGTTAATGCCGTATTTTTTAAGGTTGCCATCCCACGGTTTCTGGGAAATGGGCTTAAAAAATCCGAGATAGACCCTGCTTCCGCTGTATGTCCTGTTTTCAGGGCTTACAGGCACAACAGGCGCGACAAATGATGTGTCTGCCTCAAGCACAATATTTGCCATTGCCTCTGTCAATGCGGCGGAAAGCTCATTTGCATTGCTTGCCAGTTTATATAACCCGCGGCCGTGGGATAAGTCAGCCGCCCTTTCCGCCAATGTGCTGCTCTCAAAGACCTGAACAACTGTTGTTATAACCCCCTGATTTTCATCCAGCGGAACACTCATATCAAATGGATCTGGATTTGGATCGCTATTTTTTCCATAAATGGCCCGCGCAACATCGTCCATTAAGTGGTCGCCTCCGCTGCAATTGTCGCCAGCGTTGCTATCAGCGTCATAATCGCCTATTATTGTTGTTCCTCCACTAAGCGCAGTGCCTGAGCACAGGTCGGAGTCACCATCAGAGTTTGGCGCGCCTCTTGAAACCACAATCACATAGTTTTTCTGGCATGAATACTGAATAGGCGAGGTCTGCGAGCCTGCCACGACTGTATCGCTGCATATTTGAGGATAAACATTTGTTCTGGTTGAATTTGTGCTTTTAAAATAGGCGCCTGCATCGTAAAGCGCCTCTGCAATTGGTCTTATGTTGCTGCCGAGAAGCGCTTCTGCTGGAGAAGGACCCTCCACATAGTTGCTTGTTGTTGAACTGCCTGTTGAACCTGTGCCGGGAAGCGCGGCGATAAAAGCGTTATATGCTGCGTTTGCTGCAACTTCATCTGGCATTAATGATTCGTTGGTTGCTATATTTGCCACAGGCTTGACGATTTTGCCGCCCTTGTTGCCTGTCTGGCCAAAGACCATGAGGCCGAAATTGACTGTCTCGCGCGTTGAGCCCACAACACTGGCAACCGCTTCTCTGACAATCCGGACCGCCGCATCTGACGTGCCTGAGCCGGCAGAAGCGTTGTAATTAAGGAGATTTCCGAGATATGTGGCATCTGCTCCGCCATTGCCGCAGGTTCCATTGCTTTTTAGGCTCGCTGCGCCTGCGCCGCTGTATGTACCGCTGTATTGGAGGCTTCCTTTGGCATTGCCTGACGCAGGGGCAGAGTTAGGGTTCCCAGGCGCCGCAAGAGAAGGACGGCTAAGGCCGGAGGTGCAGGAAACACCCGTAAGGTCCCACGATGTGCCTGCTATATGCGACACATAAGTGCAAGTGCCTCCTGTGCAGGCTGTTAATTTATAAACCGTCCAAGGAGTTCTGTCGCCGGAATAGGCGATGTTGCTTATAAGGATAGAGTCAATATACCAGCCTCTGTCAATTGGTTTGATTCCTGTATTGTCATAACCGGCATGCCAGCGAAGTTTTACAATATTTCCGGCAAGACCGGATATGCCGCCGAGGTTTACCGTAACCTGAGTCATTGCTCCAAGCGTGCCGCCGCACCATGCCGTTTTGCCGGCAATGGGGTTGCTGGTGCCTGTATAGACAGTGCCTCTGTTGGTAGTTGTGCTTAACGCCGAGTCCGGCACCTCTGTCCATGTAGCATTATCAGTGGAATATTCAAGAGTCCCTGCATCGTAGCAATTTCCGCCAGATGTGTGGAATTTATAAGTATGATAGAAACTTAAGGTGGTGGTTGATAGGACGCCAAAGGAACGTGTTGTAATGGCCATATCCGCAACAGATGTCTGACCCTCAGAGTACAGTGAATAGCTCCCGCCTTGTGCATAGGAGGTTGACCGCGCCCATTTTACCGTTCCGCTTGTAGGGATACTGTTCGTCCAATAGGTATTGTTAAACCATGTGCTGGTATCTCCAACCGCAACATTGCTCCCCTCAAAGGGCTCTGCAAATGCGTCATAGGGCCAATACGGATCTCCGCTGCTTGCCGCAGACGCCATAATAGCGCTGTTGTCAAAGAGGATAAGCACATTTGGCCGCAGGGTTGAGGTGCTTCCGCTGTATATGGCTGTGTCGCCGATATACAGGTCAGGCCCTGCTGCTGCTATGCCTGAAAAAAGTGTTGTCATAAAAAGCATCATGTATGCTGATATTATCTTCCTCATAATAGCCTCCTTAAAGTCTTACTTTGGAACAACCCGCGCTATCTGCGCCTCTATCTTGTATATCACACTGTTCGGGCCGCTGCCTGTTACGGAAATAAGATAATAATTTGCCCCGAACAGGTCTGGATCAGAGCCTGAACCAGGCGGAAGCGCGCCGCTGCTGAGGAACTGAACTTCATTGGTTGCATTGGCATCCAGATCCAGACCGCTTGTCCGTCCGCCACTGGTTGTTATGGAAATATTGGCGGGATGGGCGCCGGTTTTTAAATTTTCAACAGTTGAGCTTGTGCCAATAGTAGTATATATGCTCCCATTTGTAGCAGCATACTCCACTGCCCTTTCAGCAGCATAAAGCGCCTCCATGCTGTTCCGGTAATTTCCTGATATCCCTATTTCTATAGTAGATGTTGAAAGCGACATTGCCCCGAGGATGCTCAGCAGGACAATCATCACCATCGCCATGACAAGGGCTACGCCTTTTTCATTTGCCATGTTAGAAACTATACTATTCATGTTTCTTTTATCGGCATTATGCTGTCTTATCTCTGACATATCATCCTCCTACCTGCCTGTTCCTGATGCGAATAATAGAGGAAAGCGCTCTTTGCTTTGCCTGTCCGCCGGACAGGGCTGTAGTTTCAGCAGTAGCCGCGGTAATGGAAACCCTCACAGCCCTTACCTTGTTCAATTCTACAGGCGCATCTGTTTCAGTGGCATTATCCAGTATATAGCTGAACTGGAGTCCTGTTATGTTATTGGCAGCAACATCAGCACTCCCATTTGCAACCCTCATAAGACAGGTCTGACCAGAAGGACAAGTAGTTACAGTTGACCCACAGCCTGCTGCAGGACCTAAACAATATTGAACAGTATTGGGATTAGGCGCTGTAGCAGTTGTCCTGACAATCATATCGCCTTTCACAAAACTAATCCCTGCTGTGGCAGTTGTTATGGTGATTGTTGGCCCACCTCTATTTTTAGTAGACACCGTTAGGGCTACATCCAGAGGAGACCTCCCTAACTTGTCCTGGGGTTTGATAATCAATGCTCTCATATTAGCATCGCTAGTATCAAAACCGTCAACAGCCTCGGCAGAATCCACAGTAAAAACAGTATCTCCTAATACAGATGTTGTATCATTATCAATTCTGGCATACTTCCCTGCCTCAGAACCTGTATTAATGGTTATTGTGTCAGAACCTCCCAAACCACTATTATTGCCAAAACTATCTATGGGAAAATCGGTAGGAGGAATCATAAACCCTGCCATCCTGATATCCCTGCTTATATCATCCACAGCTATTCTCAGGTTTTGCTGAACCTCAACTACCTCTTCCTGCACATATGCAGACCTCTGATGGGTCTGATAAACAGTAAATAGCGCTGACATGACAAGACCAAAAAGCACAACAACCACCATAAGCTCAACAAGGCTAAAACCTGCGTTAGAGGTGGAAGCAAGGTATTGTAACCTGATTGTCCTTGGTTTCGTATTTCGCATGTTGCATTTCTTGAGATATTTACGTATTATGAAAATTGTCTTCATAGAGACCTCTTATAACTTATAAGGGTGACAGTCTGGCCCCCTCCTATTGTCGTTGTTACTGTAACAGTTATCCTTGCCACATTTGCAACAGGGTTGTCGGCATCTATGCTGTATAAGACGGTAAAGGTGCCGGCGCCAGTAACATTAACACTATTGCTGGTAACTGCTGTATCTGGATCAAGGTCATAATTGGTAGCAGAAGGATTAGGAGGACCTAGGCCTACATCAGTTTGAAAAATAGCAGAGGAAGGCTCCCGTGCCAGGAAATCTTCCATAACCTCCTGCGCCAGGGCAGTTGCTGTTGAGTATCTGTTTGCATAGGCATTTTTATTTATTGCCATACTCTGCATGCCTGCCACAGCAAGAAGACCTACAGCAAGCATAACAACCGCTACAAGTAATTCAACCAGCGAGAACCCCTTTTCTGATTTTATGAACATCTCGTCCTCCTGAACCCAAAAATAAGCAATACTTATGCCAATTTTTTATGAACCTGACAGACTGTTGAAAAATACACATTGTAGTACTTGCAAGCGAAGCAAAGCAATCTTGCCTCTAATCAAATCAATAAGTTAGAGATTGCTTCAGGGCTAAAAGCACTTCGTAATGACATTAAAAAGGATTTTTCAGTAGCCTTTCTGGTAGGAATTTATATGGAAGGGTTAATTATTGCATAAAACTATGAAAAGATTTCATAGTTGGAAGATTTCTTTGAGGTCTATCTCCAGACCATCAAGGATTATTGATTTTACTATCCCAGCCTCATAGTACTTTGATGACAACTCAAATTCACCATTGGACTTTAATAGAAACACATCCACCCCTTTCATTTCAGGGTCAACAATCCAGTACTCCTTTACGCCGCATCTTTCATAGACCTTGAACTTCTTTTTTATGTCATAATAGGCTGTGGATGGAGATAATATTTCTACTACCAAATCAGGGGCGCCATATATGCCGTCTTGTTTTACAATTTCCTGCCTCTGCTTTGAGATAAATATCATGTCAGGCTGATAGGCGTCCTCTTCACCAAGGTATACATCTACAGGAGAAAATAGGGTTATCCCTAATCCTTTTGTAAATTGCCGAACCTTTTCAACAATATTACCTAATATAATCTGATGTCGTGGATTTGGCGCTGGAACCATAATGAGTTCTCCTCCTATCAATTGACACGGTGAACCTTCTGGCAAAAGTTTATAATCTCTTATACTATGGGTCTTTTCCTCAAGTCCGAGCATATTTCCCTCGCCTCCTTCCAACAGGTATTATTGGGTTAACTATAGCATAAAGATTAAATAGCTACAACCCATATCCCTTTATCTTATACAAAAGCGCCCTGTGGCTTATCTCCAGAAGCTCTGCGGCCTTGGTCTTATTGCCGTTTGTCATCTCCAGCGCCTTTTTAATAAGCTCTTTTTCAATTGTCTCTTCAGCTCTTTTAATGGAAAGGTCGGCATAGTCTTGAGTCTTGAGTCTTGAGTCTTGCGTTTCTTTTAGAAACGGCAGGCTATCGGCTTTGATTACATCTCCATCTTCCAGAATCACTGCCCTCTCTATCACATTCTCAAGCTCTCTTACATTCCCTGGCCATGGATAACTTATAAGATATTTCATCGCCTCATCATCAACGCCTTTTATCGGCCTGCCAAACTTCTTTGCATATATGACTGTAAAATGGTTTACAAGAAGGGGGATATCACCCTGTCTTTCCCTTAAGGGCGGAATCGTTATAGGCACGACATTCAG
>Ga0209541_10013850_pt1 | contig 12262 bp, 17 predicted proteins | sample RifCSPlowO2_01_FD_184027 | JGI IMG/M metagenome (GOLD analysis project Ga0209541, IMG submission 184027) | Groundwater microbial communities from Rifle, Colorado - Rifle CSP2_plank lowO2_0.1 (SPAdes) (version 2) | ecosystem: Environmental > Aquatic > Deep subsurface > Groundwater | place...
GCAGTTAATTTTAGAAAGAAATGCCTGGAGAACTTCTGATATTCGTGGACAAAGACATACTTTTGGCAATCCTAGACCAAATTATGATCACGGATTTCTAGCAACAAGGCTTGATCATCTTGGAATTACTCATGAAGAATTTGTCAGATACCTTGGTCAATTTACAGAAACATATAAAGATAGAACAGACATTCCTATGCCGGTACTTGACTTGCCAGATGCAAAAGACAGCAAAGGAAAACCAATAGCATTAGATGACGATTCTACGAGAGGAACAATAATGATTACAGATAAAATATATACAGCTTTTGCACATTCAGACAGGCTTAGAGAATGGAAAGAAAAAATGTGGACTGTGGATCCAAAAGACAGGCATAAGCTACTGAAAAGAGAAATTTTTGAACCTACTTTGCTTCATTTTGGAGATTTCCCACACAGATATTTATAATTCATTCCAAGTTGGCGTGATATTTCCAGAGTTCTTCTTTTGATAGCGCCCTTTCGTTTTGTATAACCATAGCTATAATATCTCCAAATATATGCAGCGTTTGGTCAAAAAGAGTGCTCATTGGCTGGACAGATTTCACGCCGTAATCAGGATCATTTTTTGTCGGGCAAGGCAGATGAACAGAGAAATCAGCAAGATTTTTCAATGTAGATTCACGGGCAGACGTGATTAATCCTATGCGCGCATTGAATTTTCTCGCTTTTTTTGCTATTTCGACCGGCATAATGCTTTCGCCTGAACCGCTTGCAGCAATAAGCAAGTCCTTGTCTGTTATAGCTTTCTCATTTACAGAACCAACAACATGAGATTCTATGCCTAAATGTGCCAGTCTTTTGGCAAAGCACTGCAGGGACAGGAACACGCGGCCGACGGCGACGAAAAATACCTTTTCAGCATTTAGAATCTCGTCAACAAGCCTTTCGACCTCTTTTCCGTCCACACGCCCAAGGACTTCTCCTATCTCCTGGTTTATTGCATTTCTAAGAGAATGAAAATCTGACTCGCTGATTACTACATTCACTATCTCGCTATAGTCTTGCCCCTGTTCTTCGGCAACCGATGGCATTTCTTCGTTTTCGCCCATTTTATCCAGCTTCTATCCAGCATATTTAAGGATTTATTATTACCTTGAGACCTTCCTGATTTTGAACAGCGTGAAAAGCTTTCTCTATTTCATCAAGTTTGAATTTGTGCGTTATCAAATGCTTTGTCCTTATCTTTCCGCTTGCCAAGTATTCCAGTGCCTTTTTGTGATGCTTACTAGTCATTGAAAATGAGCCTCCAACAGAAATTTCTCTGTAATGCATAAAATTGCTAGGGAAAGAAACAGCATCAGGAAGGCCTTTTGCAACACCGCCAAACAGATTCACGAATCCTCCTTTCGCTGTTGCTTGTATCGCCTGTTGGTGTGCAGTTGTATCGCTGCACGCTGACATGACAACATCATATCCTTTGCCACTTGTAAGATGTAGGGCTTCTTCAAGAAAATCTTTTTCAGCATAAATATATCCATCAGCATCAAAAACACGAGCCATTTTCAATCTTTTTTCATTTTTATCTGTCACAACAACTTTTGCCGCTCCAAAAAGTTGTGCAAGATTAATAGCCATGCAGCCGATTGGACCCGTTCCTATAACAAGTACTGTTTTACCTTCTTCCATTTTTGCAAACTCCAAACCATTTACAACGCAACCTAATGGTTCAGAAAGAGCAGCTTCATCAAACGAGAGATGATCAGGAATTTCATTTATTGGCCCCCTTTGTATCATTTCTTCTGTAAGGAGCATGTATTCGCTCAGGCCTCCAGGGACTGTGGTACCAACAGACAATACGTTCTCGCAGACATTTTCCAGGCCCTTTCTGCACGCATAGCAGTTTTTGCACGGGATTTCGTTTCCCAAAGCCAGCCGGTCGCCAACTTTGAAATTGTCAACGCCTTTTCCGACCTCAGCAACCTCACCTGCAATCTCGTGGCCTAATATTGCAGGAAACTCTTTCACGCGGTCGCCATAATTGAAAAACTTCAGGTCAGAGCCGCATATGCCGCATGCCTTGACGCGCAAAAGAATGGTGCCTTCCGTGACTTTAGGCGTATCAATATCTTTTACTTTGATTATCTTTGGGGCTTCGAGAAGTGCTGCTTTCATTGTTTTATAGAAACAAACAACTCTTAAAAAGCTGAAGGCTTTCATATAGACGTTTATAGTGATTGACAAATGGCTAAAATAAATTTCGGCGTTCACCTGGGCTTTGCCGTAAATAGATGGCCTCAGCCTGATGATTGGGCCAGGCTGCTTTCAGAGGAATTAGGCTTGAAGCACGCCCAATTCTGCTCTGATTTGTTACAACCAAATTTCCCGGAAGAAGTCATAGATGAACAGGTAGGTCGCATAAATGAAAGCTGCAATGAATTTGGCATAGAGATTCTTCATACGTTCACGAGCCAGCGCTGGATGTATTCGGGCCATCCTGACAAAGAAATAAGCGATTACTGGCTGTGGTGGCTCCAGAGATTCAGTGAGATATCCGCGGATATAGGAGCAGTAAGCACTGGAAGCAGGCTTGGAATATATAGTGTTAATGACTTTGAAAAAAGGAAGGATTTAATTTTCAACAGAATAATTGATAACTGGCTAAAATGGGCAGAGTACTCGAAAAAGGCAGGTCTTGATTGTCTGACATTCGAACATATGTCCATACCCCGCGAGCTTGCAGAAACAATAACAGAAACAAGAAGAATTTTAGATGTTTTCAAGAGAAAAGATCCCGCTATTCCTATTCTGCTTTGCCTGGATACGGACCAAGGCAATGCCCATTCAGGGAATCCAAAAGACGGCGATCCTTATGAATGGATAAGGGCTTTCGGCAGGGAAGCGCCTGTTTTGCAGCTGAAGCAGAGGATAAGAGGAAATGTTTCCTCAGGAAAGCCATTCACATCTGAGTTCAACAAGGATGGAATTATAGCACCGGATAAAGTCCTTGAGGCAATAGACAGTTCAGGCGCGAGAGAAATGACTCTCTACATGGAGCCTTCTTTCAGGGAACGCTTGCCGCACGACAACAATGTCATTCGCGACCTGAAAGAATCAGTTGATTTCTGGAAAGACGTTGTTTAGGTTAATTATCCGCAACATTGTTTATAACTGCTGTCTTTAGACAGCAGTTATTACATAAACAATGTTGGGATGACACGCTCTCAGAAACCCACGACTGAAGTCGTGGGAGTATTAAGAGCATATCATTTCCATGCCTCACAGTTATCGGTGCACACGGCGTCTATTTCCATTTTATTGTCTGAAAAGAACTTTCTGTATTTTGCAATATCCTGTGGACGGTTTAGTATCTCTGGAGAAACAAGACATATCTTAAAGTGCTTCTTCAGAATGTCATAGCTTTTCCTGTCCAGCGGAAGCTTGGTCCATGTGTCTACCCATACCCATTCGGCTTTATCCTTCCAGAGCAGGCACGCCTCCGCGCTTTCCAGCTCGGAGAACCGCACGTTCATTTTCTTGAAATTCTCATTCATCAGCTTCCACATGAACGGCGGATTCACGCTCAGAAGGAAATAGTCCTTTATGCCATATTTTTCAGCCATCTCTATGACCCTGGGCTCTATCCTCTCGACTTTCGATTCCAAGATTATGAACTTGTGGTTATAGTTGCTCAGGAAATCCTCAAGCCTTTCCCCTTCCACAAACGGATCATGATGCAATATGAGGTCCCTGCCCCAAGTTCTGATATCCACTTCCACGCCAAATTCCTCGGGCGTTTCCTTCAGGTCTTTTACTGTATTCACGCGATGCTTGATGATGATCATAGCAATAAAGTAAAAATTATGTTTATAAAACATTAATCGCCAATCTTTAATGAAGCCGGCGTGGCAGAATCTGGCAAATGCGCTAGGGTTAGCTCAAGATCTGATAAGGCTTGAGATGACGACGATCCTTGAGAGCTAGAGCGCCGTGAGTGATATGAAGTACTCTGATACTTCTTGTCGCGGATGCGCGCGCAGGTTCAAATCCTGCCGCCGGCGTCTTATAAGTAACAATAGTTTTATATAAGTACTATAGGTATTATATATATGGCTAAAACAACAATTCAGCTTGAAGAGAAAACACGAAACAAATTGAAAAGCTTAGGCACCATGAATGACACGTATGATTCACTCATAGAAAGACTTGTAGAGTTCTACGAAGAAGCCCGCAAAAGAGAATATTTTATTGAAACACAGCACAAAATAGCAAAGACGGGAAAATTCGTGGAGCTGGACTGAAATGTGGAAAGTGCTTATTGAAGAAAATGCTCTACAATTTTTAGATTCTGTTGATAAGTGCAGGCGAGAAAACATAAAGGAAACCCTTCGACTTCTAAAAATATCTCCCTATACCCGTCAAGGTGCTGGCGACAAAAAAGAAATTAAAGGCACTTCCAAAAGAGTTTTTCGTATACGTGTTGGCGATTACAGAGCTTTTTATGTTATAGAAGAAGCCAGCAAAATAGTAAAAATAACAGAGATAATGACTGCGGAAGCTGCGCATAAGAAATACGGGCAATTGGGAAGCATTGCGTTGCACATATTCACTACCATATAGTTATCAAAACATACAAACGCTTATAAGGCATGGAAGTGTTACTGTATAATAGTGACAATTATGAACAGAGAGCTAGGGCGTTTTGCTGCTTACAAACCATTGGAAATAGGGTTAAAACTGGCAGGCAAAGCAGGCGTTGCCGGAGTTGTTGTTGGCTCTGGTAAAGGTTATTTTGGCAAATTAGGAGACGGAATAACAGCGCTTCCGGATGTGGTTTCTTATGCACCTAGAATGTATCGCGATATAAAGAATCTGGCGAATTTTGGAGATGGCGTAACTAAAGCAGCACAAAGCACACAAGGAATCTGGGACGGCGTCACGAGCTTCGATGTCGACAAGACCTATAAAGCACTTGTTCAGGGCGATATGGGTGTAAGGCAACTCTACGATGTTGCAACTGGTATAGATTATAATGGCATATGGCGTGCAGTCCAGAATTTTTCTCATAATGCAGCTGATCAGCCTGCAGAAACTGCAGCCGCAGCATTAGCAGTATTGGGATTAGGTTATGCTCTTGGGCGCGGAGCAAGATTCTGGGGCACTCGCGGGCAGGGAACAATATTAGACAGAACAGAAAGAAGGCTCGGCAGCAAGGTTTGGAAGAGCTATTTTAGAAAAGCTGATAAAAAACAAGAAAAGTAATGCAATTAACTACTTCTTTGTGCTTCAAGCGTAATTCATTCGCCATGGAAACCTTTATTAACGGGTTCCAACAAAGACTATAAAGGTGAAAGAATGACTTTTCAAGTTGTCGACGTACTTTCCCAACTGACAGCAAACGCTACAGCACTTCTGCCTAACTTGTTGGCAGCCATAATCCTGCTTGTAATAGGTTTGGTTGTAGGCAAGATATTAGGAAGGGCTGTAAAAAACGTGCTTGATAAGATACGTCTGGACTACTACGTTTCAGAAACAGACAAACCTGCGGTAAGTCTTAGCAATATCTTTTCAGTTATTGCTAAATGGTGGATTTATCTTGGTTTCATAACGGTAGCAACTTCCATGGAGATATTGGGCATTCCAGCCCTGTCGCTTTGGGTTGCAGAGATCAATGCATTCATCCCGCGCGTGATAGGAGCAGCAGCAATTCTCATTGCTGGTTACGTCCTTGCTGAGTACATAAAACACCACATGAAGCAGCTTAACAATGTATGGGCTACGCTTACTGCCAAGACATTATTCTTCTTGGTGATGTACGTGGCAGTTGCATTGGCATTGCCTATACTTGGCGTATCAGCAACGCTTGTGAATAACATCTTGCTGGTAGTCATAGCTTCTGTTGGCTTGGGCATGGCAATTGCTCTTGGTCTTGGTCTGAAAGATACTGTCTCAGATCTATCAAAAAGATGGGCAAAGAAAGTGAAAGTTTAAGAGTTTTTTATTTTCCCTTGTTTATTTTTATTAAAACGATTACTGTTCGATTTCTTTTTCCGGGTTCTATGGGCTTTAATATTTTAATTTAGGAAAGATGGCTATCTGCAAAGAGCATAGCTCTTCTTGCAGAAACCGAAGGCTTCCCTTCCTTTTATGCGGTAGTAGTCTAGAGGTAGGACACGTCCCTGCCACGGACGAGATAACAGAAAGTTACGTCTAACTCGGGTTCGAATCCCGACTACCGCATCCAGCTAATATTTAAACCGGCGTCGCCAAAGTTAATCTGATATCATGTTTTTCAAAAAGAAGGAAAGAGACGATATCAGGGAAATAAAGCAGGCAATGGTAGAGCCCCCTGAAACTGATCATGAAGAATTGCCTTCGTTTATTGAAGAGCACAAGGAAGCTCCTCTTTTTGTCAAGGTAGAGAAATACAGGGACATCATAACTACTCTTAGCGAGATGAAGGGCTTTGTTGGCTCAATTAAACAATTATACGGCGTCATACACGAGGCAGAGACGGTGCGCTCGGATGCCCTGAAGATTCTCCGCAACAGCGTTGCAAGGCTGGAAAAGAACATATACGAAATGGATTCAGAGCTTTTGAGGCCCAGGGGCTTCATGGTTGAAGCAAAGGAAACAGAAACAGAGATGTCCCATATCGGAGACTCGCTTGGAGACCTGCAGCGCCAGATAGCAATGCTCAAGAAAGAGATGCAAGAGTTGTCGTAAAGCTTTTTCTGGAACTAAACAAGCACTTTGCTTCTAACTATGATGAAAAACCTTGGAAAAAGAAAGCTTATTCTATTAATATTTTTGATTAGGAAATGAGGTTAGAAGGAGAGAAACCTAAGGTTTCTTCTCCTCTTGCGAGAGTAGCCAAGCCTGGTCTAACCCTTTTCGACTCACGCGAAAAGCGTTAACGGAAAGGATTACAGAAAAAGGCGCAAGTGCTGTCTTGAGTCATGAACCAAGATGATTGTGGTACTCAAGAACTAGGCTCCTAACCTTTGGGCTATCTTGTCGGTTAGTCCGTTCGGCGGTTCGAATCCGCCCTCTCGCATCTAGGATTCGAACCTCGGTTCGTCTGCAGCTGAGCGAAGCTCGCTGAGAGCTCAGAGAAGCTTTTGCTTCTCTGCAGCAATCCGCCCTCTCGCACTTCTTAAAACAGCCCAATCACAACCCTTAAAAACCTTTCTATTATAATTACTTGTTAGTGACAAATATATGGGCGATGTAGACGAGTTCCTGGTGTTCCTGTTAGTCGGACTTTTCCTATTACTCTTCGGCTTGCTTATGGTATTCAATATTGGCGCCGTAGGGGAAGGGGAAAGAAGGACAAATACGACTATCTTTGAAACGCAGTTTGATGCAGCTTATGTGAGCAAAGTACAGGAAGCCAGCCTTGGCAGCAAGAAGCTTTACAACGGCCTGTTTTTCGGGAGCAACGAAATAACCAGGCACGTGGAAACACAAGGCGCACAGAACATGACAATAAGCTTCTCTGTTGCCAGCTCAAACAACCTTGCGCCTCTGGAGATAATGGTAAACGGCAAGAGGGTGATGCAGGGCAATTATGCTATCGGCGACTATACTGTTGATGTTCCCGGCGAAATGCTTAGTGACAAGATGAATATTCAGGTAAGGCCATGGTCTTCTTTGTGGAAGATATGGGCAGCAAATGAATACAATGTGAAAAATGTCAGACTGGAATTGAGGAGCCTTTACTTCGGCAAGAAAGAATCGGCTTTCCTATTGAGTTCAGATCAAGAATTTGACGAAGCTCGCGTAGAGTTGGTAATGGACAAGAATATAGGCAGCATGAAAGTGGAGCTGAATGACAAAGAAGTATTCTCAGGCTTTGCTAGAGATCTGCAGTCCATAAAATTGAATCAGACTGTTATCAGGCTTGGAGAAAATAAGCTGGAAATCATACCGAATAAGAATTCTAGATTCTCAGGTACAGCCCGTGTAGTCGTTTTCTCTGGAGAACCACAGAAAGCTGAGGGACAGCAAAGGACAGTAAGTTACAGGCCGTTGTCAGTCTTGGCAATGGATCCTTGATCTTTAAAGATTTAAATAGATTAACATTTAAATATATAACTATCTAAATAATTAGAGTGATTTCATGGGAACTATAACTGTAAATGTAGACGATGATGTCGAAAAAAAGTTCAGAAAGACTGCAAGTACAAAATACGGCAAAAGAAAGGGATATCTTGGCGAAGCTCTGACAGAAGCCATGCAAACATGGCTTAAAACTGAAAGCAATAATGTGAAGAAGACAATAGATCTCTTGGAAAGGGGCCATAATAGCGGTGGTCTTCTTTACAAGTCCAGAGATGAACTTCATGGAAGATAAACCCATTCTTGCTGATACAAATATTATTGTCTATGCATTTGACGCATTTGACAAAAGGAAACACGAAATCTGTAAATCTCTAGTAGAAAAGGCATTCAAAGGAGAAATAAAATTAGCTGTTTCAAATCAAGTTCTTGCAGAACTTTTCTTTGTACTGACGAAAAAATTGAAAACACCTTTTATTGTCGAAGAAGCTGAGACAATTGTTTCAGGAATTATAGATTCAGTCAACTGGGTTAAAATAAATTATAATCATGAAACTGTTAAAAAAACAACGGCTTTATCCAGAAGCAAAAAAATATCTATATGGGATTCATTGATAGTTTCAACAGCATTGGAGCACGACATCACAAAAATCTATACAGAAAATGTGAAAGACTTCAAAGAAACATCAATAACAGCAATAAACCCGTTCAATAAGTAAAACTATTTATCCAGCTTTTCCTAATTACTATCCATGCTGAAGGACATCAATGACATCAAGGATACCTATAACAAAATCCGGCAGATTGAAAACAAGCTTCACAAGGTAAAGACGCTGCATTCTTTAGGCAAACTGGACGTAAAGGAAACAAAAGATCAATTAAGATTACTGGAAAGTGAGCTAAAGATACTTGTTAACTATTTGCCTGAGACAGAAAAACATTATTACTTCTACAAGCGGCTTTACGGCCATCCAGTAAAGCCTGCCGGCAAAGTACATTAGTCTGCAAAGAGCTAATTCTAGAGTTAAGTAAACTATTTAAGTATCGATATGTATACTGTAATACGGTGATCTGATGGATACAGTAAAAGTATCTCCTAAATTTCAAGTTGTTATACCTCAGGAAATTAGAAAAGACCTCAAGTTAAAGCCTGGAGAGAAACTAGTCATTATGGAAAAAGGCGGTACGATTCATCTTATACCTGTCGGAAAAATAAAAGAACTTCGCGGTTTCATTAAGACTGTCTCTACTAAGGCTCTGAGGGATGAAAATGAACGTTTTGATTGACTCTCATGGATGGATCGAGTATTTTTCAGATGGCCCACTTGCAGCCAAATACGCGAAATACGTAGAAAGTGCTAATAACACAGAATATGTAACTCCTTCCATAATACTGTATGAAGTTTATAAAAAAATTAAATCAACTAAAGGAGAAATAGAAGCACTGAAAGCAGTTGCACATATTGTTGGCAACACAACAATAATCGCAATCGACAAGAAAACAGCATTAAACGCAGCAGATATAAGCATGAGAACTAAACTTGCAATGGCCGACGCGATCATAAAAGCAATAGCCGACGAAACAAATGCCAGAATAATTACTGGAGATGAGCATTTCAAGCAGCTTGAACATGTAGTATTTATCGAATAAATACGCTTCTAATAAATATTTCAGAAATATTTTGAACTCAGTTAACTTCATATACTTGTTAAACAAGTTATACAAATGGCAAAAACGGTTGCGATTAGAGACTTGGATGAAGAAACATTCAGAAAGTTCAGGGCGGTAGCTATAGAGGAGAGAATGAAAGTCGGCGATGCCATGACAATAGCAATGAAGAAATGGATTGAAGAGGAGAAGATGAAAAATAAACCTAACATAAAGAACCTGTTGAAAATAAAACCCATCAGAATGGGGAAGAAAAAGGTACGCTGGAGCGAAGAAATAGATGAATTTCTATACGGGTTGGGAAAATGATTTTTCTGGATTCGAGCTTTATTGTAGCATACAAAATTGAAAATGACAGCCATCACGAAAAGGCTGTTAAAATAATTAATGAAATAGTTGAGGGGAAACATGGTGAAGCTGTTATTTCTGACTACATCTTTGATGAAACGATAACAGTTGTTTTTAGGAGAAGCAACAAGTTGTCCCTTGCTATAGAGGTCGGAAATGAATTGAAGGATTCGATAGAAATTATCACAGTAGATAATTTGTCCTTTGAAAACAGCTGGAAAATTTTTAATGACCAAGATAATAAATTCAGCTTTACAGACTGCACAATTATAGACCTGATGAAAAGGAAGGATATAAAAGATATTGCAACCTTTGACGAAGATTTCAAAAAAGTGAATGGAATTAGTGTAATTGGTATTCCATAAACATTCCTAAAATCTTTTTATGGCGCTCCGAGCCATAGTTTAATTATTAGCTGAAAGACTCGGTGACGAGTCAATAACGCAGTACAAGATAATTTTGGAGGATAATTTCGTGCCCAGTTTTCAAGAAGCGAAAGATGCTTTCATGAATGGAGATCAAATAGAGTCCGGAATAATATTGAAAAGATTAGGTTATCCAGACCAAGAAATAGCTATGCTTTGGAAAAAATGGAGAGCGGAAGAAAGAAAAAAAACTGGAGAATCAAGCACTTCTCCTTCTGAGCAAGCTAAAAGGGGCTCTAATGTGCCAAATATGAGAATTAATTTAGTGCCACCACAAAAATCTCGATCGCTTTTTAGCCGATTCTTCGGAAGCGGATCATCAAGACCTTCAAAAGTTTTCTCTCGAAAACCAAATCCACGTTTTAGAGTTAATTTACTACCAGGAAACCATCTATCAAAACGTGATATTCCTACTCCTGAATCACCCCTTGAAACTAATCCTGTAGAACAAGCACAACAAGCTTTCACACGAGGCAATGATAGTGAAGCTGTAAGCATTTTGCGAACTGCTGGATATACAGAACCACAAATTGAACGTGGAATGTATAATTGGCATCAAGAAAGAGAAAGGGCTCAGGCGCCACCAGTTAGAATGGCCATGCCAATAGGTGGAGGTAGTGTCGGTGATCCAAGACCTTTGTTAACAGTTGTTTCAGCTCCACCACCAAGAATTAAGTTTAAAATAAACGGCGCAGAAAAAGAAACTTCTTATAGAGAACGATTTTCAATAGGAGCTGAAGTTAAACTAGAAGCTCCAAAAACACATCGTGACGGAAACAAATTTTACAAATTTAAAGGATGGATATTCTTTGCAGGTTATGAGAAATTTGATGAAACACCAAATAGTACTTACGAGCTTGATATTGATACTAACATAAGAGCAGTTGCTATATTTGAAGAAACGACAGGAGAGGCAGAATTTCTGAAACCACGTTCCAGTTTAATGCCTGGGTGGATGCCAAGAAAAAGCTCCACTTTCGGCGCAGGAAAAATGGAACTAAAAGCAGCAGGAAGGTTAGGCCAAAAGAATCTACCACGGGTTACAATGGCCGTGAATAGGGGTAAAGCTGAACTAAATAGTATTGGACGACTCTACGCAGAAGGTTTACTCAATGAATATCAAGACAAAATAAAGGCAGCAAAGGAAAGGCTAGTAGCCACAAGGAAAGATTATTTTGCAGCAAAAAAAAAGGCGTTAAAAAGTATTTCTGCTTATGGAAGATTTTTCCGTTACACAGTACGCCGAGGCTTTAAGATGCCTCTTGGAATGGGTGGCACAAACCAACTTCTCGAGGATGTGCTAGGGAAATATAGACGCGAAGATGAGAAAAGAGAATTGCGCGAAACTTTTGAGAGATTTTCAAACGCAGAAGCACAAATGAACAAACTTTTAACATCCGAATTGGAATCGTTAAGAGATACTATACAAAAAAGACTTGAGCCAGCGGCAGAGCAGATAGCGGCAAAACAAATTTACAGATATAAAATAGGACGAGACTTTACAGAAGCACAAGAATACATAAAAGCTGAACTTAAAGGAGAAGCAGCAGCTTTTGCTGAACAATATGCACGCACTGGTAGAGCCCGATTGCGTGGTATTGCAGGTGCGATGACACGATTATCAATGAAGAGCGGAACATTGCGTAATATTTGGTATCAGATGCTCTACAACATCTGGGATTTCATATGGGGGCCGATGATTCTCGGATTGGTCATGACATTTGTCGTGATGGCCGGATTCATTTCATTCTTCATAATACCAACATATGCACTGAACGCC
>Ga0209541_10013854_pt1 | contig 12260 bp, 16 predicted proteins | sample RifCSPlowO2_01_FD_184027 | JGI IMG/M metagenome (GOLD analysis project Ga0209541, IMG submission 184027) | Groundwater microbial communities from Rifle, Colorado - Rifle CSP2_plank lowO2_0.1 (SPAdes) (version 2) | ecosystem: Environmental > Aquatic > Deep subsurface > Groundwater | place...
ATCTGAAAGATTTTATTATTAGAAGTATTCCTGAAATAACACCCACTTGTAGTTTTAGAGATTTAATTGTAGATGTTAAAGAATTTCAAATTGATGGTGAGTATGTTTCTTTCTTTTTACCTAAAGGAGCCTATGCTACAGTTGTATTAGAGAAATTGGAAACTTTTAAAAATAGTCCTTAAATTTGCTATTATGTGATAACAGAACTAAAAAATAAATTACAGAAAAAAAGGGTGGATGAGTTTGAAAATTTACTTAAGTTAGCATATTCTTATATTAGAGATAAGAAATTTGAAAGTGCAGTTAAATTATATAATGTTTTAGAAAAAAGATTTAAATCATTACCAAAATATAAAAAAACAAAAAAATTACACCAGGATATATTGGTATTATACAAAGAGATTAGTTTGTATTTGGGAATTAATGAAGCTTATTTGTTATCACAACAGGGAAATTTTTCAAAAATGAAGGAGGAATTAGAGAAAATTACTTCATTAAGCAAAGAGATTAAAGAATTACCTGATGTTGATGCATTATTAGAATTTACAAACAAGCATTATTTATTTTGTCTTGAAGTTTATACATATAATACTACACTAAAAAACTATGATTTTCTTTATAATGAGATTAAAAATGAATTAGAGCATAATGATTTAGAAGAAGCTATGAAACATTATTCTCAATTACTAATTGTATATAATAATTTATTAAAATATGAGATTTATGAAAAAAGGATGGAATTGTATTATAAAACCAAAGATTTGTTTAGGGATTTAGAGATTAATTCTTTAATAACTAAGGCTTACAAGAAAAAGAAAATAGAAGAGCCAAAGTTATTAAGAAATGATAGAAGAAATATGGATTTTGTTCCAAGAAAATTGCCAAGCAAATATGATGATTCTAAAGAGAGTTTAATAAAAATAAGAGAGTGCTTAGCTAATGGAAATTATTCTGAAGTCCATAAAATATACAAAAAGGTATAAATAGGAACAAATTTCTTAATAAGTATGTTTAAGTTTTTAAAAGAAAAAATAAAGAATACAGTAAAAATATTTTCTAAAAAGGTTGAAGAAGAAATTAAAACTTTAGAAGAAGTTGAAAAAGCAAAAGTTAGACCTGAAATTCTAAAACCTTTAAAGAAAAAAGAAGATAAGGAAGAGATTAAAACTCTAAAGGATATTGAAGAAGTTGAAGCTAAAAAGGGGATTTTTTCAAAAGTTGTAGAAAAGGTAATAACTAAAAAAATAGATGAAAAACAATTTGAGAATCTGTTTTGGGATTTGGAAGTAACATTACTAGAAAATAATGTGGCTGTAGAAGTTATTGAAAAAATAAAAAATGATCTTAAAATGGATTTAATTAATACACCAATTAAAAGGGGAGAAATTGAAAAGGTAATACATAATAGTCTTAAAGAAAGTATTGAAGAGTTATTTGAAGTGGAGAATTATAATTTAATTTCTAAGATAAGGGAGAAAAAACCTTATGTAATTGTTTTTGTTGGAATAAATGGAGGCGGGAAAACAACTTCGATAGCTAAGATAATTAAGTTGCTCAAAGATAATAAATTAAGTTGCGTTGTTGCTGCTGCTGATACTTTTAGAAGTGCAGCTATTGAACAACTAGAAGAGCATACAAATAAGTTAGGAGTTAAACTAATTAAGCATGAATATAAAAGTGATCCTGCTGCTGTCTGTTTTGACGCAGTTGAACATGCTAAAGCAACTGGAAAGGATGTTGTGTTAATTGATACTGCGGGAAGATTACATTCTAATTTAGATTTGATGAATGAAATGAAAAAAATAGTTAAAGTCTCCAAACCAGATTTGAAATTATTTATTGGGGAAAGTATAACTGGAAATGATGTTGTAGAACAAGTAAAACAATTTAATGAGAGAATTGGAATTGATGGGATTATTTTATCTAAAGCAGATATTGATGATAAAGGTGGAGCAGCAATTTCTGTTTCTTTTGTAACTAAGAAACCAATCTTATATTTTGGTGTTGGGCAAGGTTATTCCGATTTGAAAAAATTTGATAAATATGAGATTCTTAAGAATTTAGGGTTATAGTTCTCTGTCGCAATAAAGGGGGTGGTTCTTAAGCAAAATGGCCTTTTGAGATAGGAATACTGACTCCATCAACAAGCAATTTATGGAAACTTTCATTATCAGCAATGAGTTTCTGGCTCTCGCTTCTTAGAATCTGCTCTCTTGCCTCTTCTGGTATTGATGGATTAATTTTTCTCAGAGCATATCGTAATTTATCAACAAGAACAACATCTTTATAGTCTGATCTTAATGCAGAGCTTCCGCCAGGTAGATATTCCTCATTGCTTCCTCTGATTAGGTCATAATCAAGATTCTTGAGAATACCCAAAACATTCTCTTCAACGTGTTCTTCAGTTATGAGTTTTTTCATTTGAATTCTTTTATTATTTTTTGGCATTTGTTTATTGCTTGTTTTGCTGTTTCATAGTCCATTCTGCTTCCGTAATATGTAAGAGAGTTTCTCTTGAATCTTAAATCCTCAAATAAGAGGTATAAATCTTCTCTTTTTAGAACATCCCTTAAATAAAATCCCAAACAAACATGGTTCAGTATATTATATCCTTTTTTGAAAGTCATTGCTTGTAATAATTCTAATAAGGAAGTGTAGTAATCTTCAAAAACAAAATTGCAGTTCTTTTCATTTATTTCTTTGATTAAGACGATTCTTTCTTTTGCAGTTTCTATTAATGATTCCGCCCTCTTTATATCTGGTGTAATTGTTTTTGCAGATTTATTAATTAAGCAATCGTTCCAGTTTGTTTCTTTCACTTGAAAACCTCCACATAATTATTTAGGATTATGCCGTTTATAATATTGTTTGCTAAGTTAGGGTTTTTTATTTCTTTTAAGTTTTTGTGCTGGAATACTTGTATTTTTCTTTTTAACAGTTTTTCAAATCTATCAAGATTTACCTGTTTTTTTGAAGGCGTTTCCATATATAAATCAATATCGCTTTCTTCTGTGTCTTCTCCTTTTGCAAAAGAGCCAAAAAGAATTATTGCTGGATTGCTTAATTCTATTTTTAGACAATTGATTAATCCCGATTCATATAATTGCTTTATGTTGAAAAGCTTTTTTTCTAAAATATATGTTTCGCTTCTGCTTGCAGTGTAGAAATTGACATTGCCAGTTTTGTTGATTGTTAAAATATCTTCCTGCTCTAATTCCTTGCAGTATCTTATTATAGAGGGTAGAGGAAGTTTTAAAGTTCTTTCAATCTCCCTAACTCTAAGCTTAGCATTAGGATTAATGAAAAAATATTCTTTTATTGTTTGCTTGATATCTTTACGTTTCATTTGATAATAAATAATATCAAGTGATATTTAAAGTTATCAATTATTATCTGGCATTAGCTTTTTTCATCTTATTGGTAATACCCCTATTTTTGGAGTGATTACTTCTGTTTTTGGAGTTGATGTTTATGATTATAATTCTTGAGAGTATCAAAAACATTCTCTTCAACATCTTCTGGCTCTGAATCCTTCTCTTTTTTCAGTTTTTCATAAACTTCTGTGAACGCATCAGAGATATATTTTAAGAAAATCAGATATAGAGTTATAGATTTTAGGGGTTTGAAAGCCTTATGGTCTGCTCCAATTCTGATGACTGCAATAATTATCCAACATAATTTTATAGAAAACCATTCCACTACCGATGAAGTGCCGTCTGAAAGAGCAGTGGTTAATTTAGAATTAGGAGAAAATAGATGGCTAGATTTGATTAAACTTAGTTCCTCCTAATACTGCTTGTTCCAAAAATCCAAATTTATTCCTGTCAGAATCTAACTCAACCTTAACTCCTAAAGGAATAGTGATAATCGGATCTGTGTGTCCAATATTAACATTATACAATATCGGAATATCATAATCTCTGGTATTATACAGAATAATCTCTTTTAATTGTTTAATCTGCTCCTCTGTATATCCAAAACCCCTCCCAAAAACAATTCCTTTTATTTGTTTGAATACTCCTAAGTTCCTTAAATCGCCTAAAGCGGAATCTACATTTGCTAAACTTTCTCCTTTTCTAAAATCTTCTCCCTCTGGAGTTTCCAATAACAAAACTTTATCTTTAAAGTTTGGCCAATATTTTGTTCCTGCTAAATGTAATGTCACAGGCAAACATCCGCCCAAAATTTCTCCTTTGGCTTTCCCCTCTCTTAACCATTCATATCCTTCGCTTTCCTTATACTTTCTTTTTTTCTTTAAATCATCTTTGCTTATCCAATCTACACTTTTATCATCAGACCATTGTTTAGAAGGTTCAACTTCCCCAATATCTCCTGTTACAGCTTTGAAAAAATGTGTAACAGTGAATTCATCAGGTTTTGGATGTTCCCCAAATTGTGTAATGACTGCAGGTCCATAAAAACCAACCAACCCTGTTTGAGAGTATAAAGCTAAATGTAAGCTTGTAATATCTGAATATCCACAAAGAATTTTTGGATTTTTCTTAATAGTTCCAAAGTCCAAATACTCTAAAGTCTGATGGGAAGTATTGCCACCGATAGTAGTGATGATAGCTTTGACATCCTCATCTCTAAATGCATCCATGATGTCTTTAGCTCTGTTTTCGGCAGTATCAGAACTAATTCCAGAATTCTTCTTAGCAGTTGGAAATATTTTGACCTTATAACCTAATTCTTCAAAAAATCTCTTTCCTTTTTCAAGTCTATGTGTGGTTAAAGCCGCTAATCCTCCAGCTGGAGCTATGAAAGCTATTGTATCTCCTTTCTCTAATACTTGCGGTTTTATCAATTTCATGCTCAAAGTTAATTTTAGTAGCTATAAAAAACATTCGGTTGAAAAGGTGACGCTTACTTTACAGCTCACGTTATAGTAAATTATTTAAAGTAGTAATTGTGGAATGAGTCTATGGTAAGAAATCCACCTAAGCTTAATCTTCCAAAAGAAGTTCTTAAAACTATTGATGATGTTAATAGAGAGGCAGGTGAAGTTGTAAGAATTATTGGTGCACAAAATAAAAAACTAAATGAGCCAATTATTCAAATGTATAAAAGATATCTTAAAGCTAGGAAACCTAAAGACTTTGAGTTTACAGAAAGAGAGTTTCAAGAAATAAATATTTCTGTTGCGGGGCATTTTCAAATATTTAGACAAATTTTGGTTGGTATGGATGGGGGAAGAAATAATCTCCAATTTGAAGGTGCGAATAAGAGTAGAATTGTTAGTTTTTATGAGGAGATATTTTTTCATATTGTAGACTTAGAGGATATTTGGCAAAAACAATATGATGTTTTAATGTCTGGTGCTAGTATGAGACAAAAGACTTCTGCCTTTATTTCTTTATTTGACGAAGAAAGAGATGTATATAAAGCAATTTTAAAGAGTACAAAAAGATTTCCAACTATTGAGGAAGTTAAGAAAGATTTCTGGGCTTCAATTAAGAAATTTGATTTTCATGGAATAAATGGAAAAATATTTGCATTGTGTTCATTCTCTGTGACAATAATTCTTTTATGGAGTGGTGATGCTGACGCTGCTGAAAGTGTGGCTACAATTGTGGATAGGATAAATAATGTGTATGGACTTGGTATAGGTAGAGTTGCTTATCTTGGAGGGGTTTGGGTTGTTTTTCAATGGATAGCAGATGGTGCAATGGCAGCTGCAGCTAGGTTTCCTGGAATATATGGGTTAGTTCAATTTCTTTCATTTTTACAGTTGATTAAATCTAGCAGGCGTGGAATTTCTGTAGTGCCGTGGAGATAAATAGTAAATTTATTAAGTTAGAGTTCTTTTAATAAGTTTGTAAATGGTGTTAGAAAAATTAGGGTCTTCACTGAAAGAGACTTTAAGTAAAATTGCAAAGTCTGTTTTTGTAGATGAAAGATTAATTGATGAATTAGTGAAAGATATTCAAAGAGCTTTATTACATTCAGATGTTAATGTTAAACTTGTATTTGAACTCTCTAAAACTATTAAAGAAAGAGCATTAAAAGAGAAATCGAATTCAGCAATAAGTCAAAAAGAAAATTTAGTTAAAATTGTATATGAAGAATTAATTAAATTTTTAGGTGGAGAAGGTCATAAATTTGAAATTAAGAAAAAACCATTTAAAATAATGTTAGTTGGTTTGTTTGGAAATGGAAAAACTACAAGCGCAGCAAAAATAGGAAAATATTTTTCTAACAGAGGAAATAAAGTTGCTGTGATGCAAACAGATACATGGAGACCTGCTGCATACCACCAACTCGAAACTCTTGCAAAGGAAAATCAAATTACTTTTTTTGGTGATAAGGAAATAAAAAGCCCACTTGAAATTTATAAAAAATTTGAGAGTAAACTAGAGAAGTATGATATTGTGATTATTGATACTGCAGGAAGGGACGCACTATCTGGAGATTTAATAAAAGAAATTGAAGAATTATCCGAAAAAATTAAACCTGAAGAAGTGTTATTAGTTATTGCAGCGGATGTTGGGCAAACTGCACAAAAACAAGCTGAACAGTTTCATAAATCATGTGGAATAACTGGAGTGGTAATTACAAAATTAGATGGGACTGCAAAGGGTGGAGGTGCTTTAGCTGCTTCTTCTGCAACAAATGCTCCAATTAAATTTATCGGAGTAGGAGAGAAAGTAGATGATATTGAAGAGTTTAATCCAAAAGGTTTTGTTGGAAGAATTTTGGGGATGGGGGATTTAGAAGCATTATTAGAAAAAACTAAACTTGCAATTAATGAGGATAAAGCGGAGGATTTAGGTAAAAAGTTTTTGAAGGGTGATTTTAATTTCTTAGATTTGTATGAACAATTACAAACTATGAGTAAAATGGGGCCATTAAATAAAATTATAGATTTAATTCCTGGTTTTGGAAATATGAATATCCCTAAAGAAATGTTAAACGTACAAGATGACAAACTAAAAAAATGGAAACATATAATGCAGTCAATGACAAAAAGAGAGTTGGAAGATCCTGAATTAATTGATAGAAATAGGATAGAAAGAATTGGTCAAGGTGCTGGTGTTGATATAAAAGATGTTAGAGAACTATTAAAACAATATAGACAATCTAAGAAAGTTATGAAAATGATGAAGGGACAAGACCCAGAAAAATTAATGAAAAAATTTGCTGGAAAAATTAAAGTATAAGATTTACTAATTCTGGGATTATATCTTTTCTAGTTCTTGCGTAAACAGTTTTAGTTCCTCTTGTGAATTCATACCAACCTTGTTCATTTTTATATGAGTCTACACTAATTGGTCTTTTTTTTCCAAACCCTACAAAAGAAAAGTTTGTTCTTTCTCCTGGTTTAATTTCAGCTAAAGCTTCTAAAGTCGAAGAATTTCTTCTGAGGCTTTCATTTACCATTGCTTTTAATCTTTGATATTTGGTTCCTGATCTAAGGCTTATAGCTTTAAATTTATTCCCCATTTCAGGATTAAAGATATAACTAAAATTCAATCCAACTCCTTCTGTTGTATTTGTATATGAATGCTTTTCTAAATTTTTACTTGATGAAATTCTTTTATCTCTCATTTTATTTTTTATAATGTTAGTTTTAAAATTTCTTCTAGCAAATCAGATGGATAAGTAACATAGGCTTTATTCCCCCCAGTTCCTTCAGTATATCTTAATTCGCCGTTTAGAGAAATATTATTTAGACTAAAACCTTCACCGTCAAAATAAACTCCAATTGTTGCTCTTTTTCCAGAAACAAAGTTAATATAATCAATAGAAATTACATCACCTTCTTCAAGTTTAGAAATGGCAGCAAAAACTCTATCATTATTTTCCTTTAATGTTTCATAAATATTAGCCGCAACTGAAATATCTTCCATAGTTTTAGGAATCCTTAATGGTTTAGGATTTAAAATATAACCTTCCTTGAAACTAAATGATCCTAATGTTCTCCAAGAACCATCTGAATGTTGGTATAAACAAGCAAATGGTAATTTCCTTTTATCTGAAACTCTTTCGTTTTTTATATCGGAATAAGTAGATTCCAAAGGTTCTAAATTATATCCTATACCATTTCCCATAATTAACCACCAGTTATACGACTAGTAGAGAGGATTTTTAAAGTTTTCTAAAACTATTAAAATATGGAAATTTTGGGCAAAGGAGCTGAAGCGGAAATTTACAAAGAAGGAAATAAAATCATAAAGGATAGAATTTCTAAAGGATATAGATTAAAAGAGTTAGATGAAAAAATAAGAAAATTGAGAACAAAGTCTGAAAAAAAATTGTTAGATAAAGCTTCAGAAATTGTTAATGTACCTAAAATTCTAAATCAGGAGAAATTTAAACTGGAACTTGAGTTTATTGAGGGATTAAAGCTATCAGAATATTTAGATAAACTTGAAACTAAAAATGAAGTTTGCTTCAAAATTGGAAAGGAATTAAGTAAATTACATGAAAAGGAGATTATACATGGAGATTTAACTACTTCAAATTTAATTTTAAAAGATAAGAAAATCTATTTCATTGATTTTGGATTAGGGTTTGTTAGTTCCAAAATTGAAGATATGGCAGTAGATATTCATTTATTCAGGCAAGCTCTTGAATCTAAACATTATAAGATTTATTTGGAATGTTATGAAAGTTTTCTAAAAGGTTATAGGACATTTAGTAAATATTTAGAAGTAATAAAAAGATTAGATAAGGTTGAGAAAAGAGGAAGGTATAAAGATAGATTATAATCTTTATTTTCATAAGAAAAAATTCCGAAAAGTTTAAAATAATAGGGTTAAAACCAAGAGGTATACATAGCCCCGTAGTATAGCGGCCAAGTATACTGGCCTTTGGAGCCAGGGACGGCAGTTCGAATCTGCCCGGGGCTATTTAAATTTTTAAATATAAAGAAGAGAAATAGTTGATAAAATATTTTTGTGGAAAAAATAAGATAAAAAGCTTTAAAAAAGAGGAGATATTCCAAAAAAATAGAGTAAGGCAGTAATGGGCTTCCTTACATCAGTAAAAATATGGCACGTATGTATTCAAGGAAGAAGGGTAAGTCTGGTTCTAAAAAACCATTGAAATCTCAAGATTTAAAATGGATAAAGTATAAGCCTGCTGAAATTGAACAATTAGTTGTTAAATTAGCCAAACAAGGAAATGGACCTGCAAAAATAGGTTTAATTTTAAGAGATTCTTATGGAATTCCAAGTATAAGAGAAATAACTAAAAAATCAGTTTTACATATTTTAAATAAAAATAAGCTGGTTGGAAAAATTCCAGACGATTTAGCTAATTTAATAAGAAGGGAAATTGTGATTTATGCACATCTTGAGAAAAATAAACATGATCAACCTTCTAAAAGGGGATTAACCTTAACTTCATCAAAAATTAGAAAACTAATAAAATATTATATTAAAAAATGTGTTTTACCTCAAGGTTGGAAATATAATAAAGAACAAGCTAAATTGCTTGTAAATTAATTTTATAATGCTAGAGTTAGAGGTTACTAAGTTTGTTAGTCAGTTTAAAGAAACTAAAAAGTTTCCTATAAAAATTGTAGCAAAGAATAATGTTAATGGAATACTTTCTTCAATTATTTTAATTAAAGCATTTCAAAAAGAAAAATATAATTTTAGCCTTTCACTTGAAGATGAGATTAAAGATCAAAGTTTGTTAGAATTAAACTATGATTCAAGTAAGTCAATTATTTTTTTAGGATCCGGGTCAGAGAAAATAAGTCAGATAAAGTCTTTAATAAAAGATAAAATAATATTTATAATTGATAATTCTGATAAGGTAGATAGGAATTTTAATATTAATATTTTAAACCCTTGTTTAGAGAATAATTTTATTTCTTTATCAGGTTTGAGTTACTTATTTGCAAAAGAATTAAATAAAACTAATTTTGGAATGGGATATTTGGGATTTATTGGATCTTTAATTGAACCGTCAAGTTTTGATACTTTTTTATTAGAAAGTGCTCTGAAGTCAAATAAATTAATTGTTGCAAAAAGTTTACAAGGATTTTATGGAAGAACATTGGATTTAAAAGATGTATTGATGAATTCATATTTCCCATTTTTTCCTGAATTATCAGGATCTGGAAATGAAGTATCAAGATTTTTAAAAAATAATAAATTAGAGAATAAAAAATTTATGGATTTAAGTGATGAAGAATTAAAGAGATTATATTCTGCGGTATTAATAACCATGTTGGGGAAAATAACTAAAAGAGAGATTTTTGGATCAGTCTATTTATTAAAAGAGGAAAAAGATGATTCTATTATTAAAGATGTGCATGGTTTAATTGAAGTTATTGATTCTTGTTGTAAAATGAATAAAGGTAGTTTTGTTATCAGTTCTTTTTTGGGAGATAAAACTTTCAAGAGAGAAATTTTATTTTATTTTGATTCATTTAAAGAAGAAATGATTAAATTTTTGAAATGGATAAATAATAAGAGAAAGGATGAGAAGAATAATTTAATTATACTTAATTTAGAATCAAATTTTAAAGAATATATTATTGAAAAGGGGTTGGAGATTGTAAGGAAATCTTTAATTTTTGAGAAGGGAATTTTTTTGAGTGTTATAAATTATACTATGGATGGTGATGCAAACATAAGGATTTTATTATCAACAATTGAAAATGAACAAGATAAATTATTTGAAAATTTAGCTAAAGATCTTGGATTGAAAGACTATATAATAAATGAAGGGCTGTATTTTACTATCTCTCAAAGTTATGAAGAAGAATTCATGAAAAAGTTAGTATTAAAGCTTGAAAATAAAAAAATTGAGGAGATTGTTAAGTAGTAAGCTTTATAAAATAGGGCTGTTTGCGTTAGAAATATGGCTGTAAAGAAGATTAAAAAAAGATGGGTTGAGATGTTAGCCCCGAAAGAATTCAATTCTATTGAGCTTGGACCTTCATATTGTATGGAACCTGAAGATTTAATTGGAAGAAAAATGCAGGTGAATCTAATGCATTTAACAAGAGATATAAAGAAGCAAAATACGCGTGTTACTTTTGAAGCTTGTGCAGTTAAAGACGGATGTGTTCACACTAATTTTAGTGGATTAGAAATAATTCCTTCACACATAAAAAGAATAACAAAAAGGAATAAAACTAAAATAGAAGATTCTTTTAAATGTGTGACAAAAGATAAAATCAATGTTATTATAAAACCAGTTATAATTACCAAAAGTTTAGTTTCTAACAAAACTGCAACTGATGTTAGAAGAAATGTGAAGGAATTAATCTCTAAATATGTATTAGAAAAAAGTTATTCCGGAATTGTTAAGTCTATTTTAAATTTTGAGATTCAGAAAATGTTAAGTTTCGAGTTGAAAAAAGTGACACCAATTAGTGTTTCTTTAATAAAAAAGTTTTGTATTACTAAGTAATTTTTTAATTCTTATTGGTAAGTTTTATAAGTTAATTATATTCTTTGATTTTGTTAAAATCATTGCCTCAATAGCTCAGTGGTAGAGCATCTGCCTTGTAAGCAGAGGGTCGGGGGTTCAAATCCCTCTTGAGGCTTTAACGAATCTCTTTTAGGTTAAAGGATTTTATTCAAAGAGAAGAAAGAATTTTATTAAAAGAAGTTTCATTCTGAAATTGTTTATATTCTCTTATTAAATTTAAAGAGATTCTAATCTTGTAATTAGTTTTTAAGAATTGTAAGAATTGTGTTACATTTTTTGGTTTTTCTGTCTTATAAGTTCTTTCAAAATCAATTAGATTGATTTTTTTATTAATTATAATATGTTTCAAAGGGTGATGCATCTCCATTTTGTTTAGTTTTAGCTTGTCTAAAATAAAACATTGTCTTAAAATTTCTTTTGTCTGTTCTTTATTTAATTTAATCTCCTTTAATAATTTTCCATCCACAAATTCATAAACAATGTAATCTTTACCTTTACTAACTAGTTTTGGCCCTATTCCATATTTATTTAAAATTTTAAGATATTTTGCTTCATTTTTTAATCTTTCAATTGCTTCTGAGTCTGGTCTTTTAACTTTGAGAGAATAATCTTTTTTATCTTTTTTAAATCTAAAAATAAAACCTCTTTTTCCTTTATCAAAGTATGTAGGATTATATTTTTTATATTTTTGTGGGATCAATTTATAATTTCTTATTAGAAAAGCTTTTAAATAAATTACTCTTAAAAGGGTTATATGAAAAAGGTGGTATTGATTGTTCTGTTAGTTATTTTTTTAAGTTTAATTGTTTTTGCACAAGAGTTACCGGAACAACCAGTATTTAATCAAAAGGAGACTATTGAATGGT
>Ga0209541_10013856_pt1 | contig 12259 bp, 9 predicted proteins | sample RifCSPlowO2_01_FD_184027 | JGI IMG/M metagenome (GOLD analysis project Ga0209541, IMG submission 184027) | Groundwater microbial communities from Rifle, Colorado - Rifle CSP2_plank lowO2_0.1 (SPAdes) (version 2) | ecosystem: Environmental > Aquatic > Deep subsurface > Groundwater | place: Rifle...
TTGGGAGTTTCCTGGCCCAGGATCTTGAATTTACGATAGTCATTTTTTTTTGGTTGCCCATTTTCAAACACGACCATCGAGCCGACGGGTAGAAAGCCTTGGATATTTGAAATGTCATAAGCTTCAATGCGGAGGGGCATGGCCGGTAAGTTCAATGCTTTTTGGAGTTGCCCGAGTGTCGCTTCCGGGGTCGCGTAGTTGCGCTCAAAATAATCCTTGGCGTTTTCTTCCCCTAGTTTCAGAAGCTCCGCTTTTTTACCGCGGCGGGGAACCAAAATTTTGGTCTTGAGCCAACGATGCAGAAGAGATTTGTTTGAAATATCATGGGGAATATAAATTTCCTTGGGGGTGTCGCTTGCGTCCTGGTAGTATTGTTCGAGAAAAGCTTCTAAAATTTTAGATTTCGGCTCGCCGGCGTTTGCCACTTCGAAGTGCTCTTGGTGTATGATTTTTCCCTCACGGACCCCGAACAGGTGGACAATACTCCGGTCCGGAGTGGTAAAGATGCTGAAAAAATCAGCCGCGTAAGGTTTTGTAAAAACGATTTTTTGTCTTTCCCAAATTGAACGCAGTGCGCGGGCGCGATCCCGGAGCCCCGCCGCTTTTTCGAAACGTTTTTGTGCGGCGGCCTCCGCCATCTGTCTGACGAGGTCCCGCAGAATGGGTCCTTGTCGATGCGAGAGAAAATCCTCGATTGTTTTGAAACCCTTGCGATATTCGGGCAGACTCACCTCCCCGATGCATACCCCTGGACAGCGCCCGAGGTGATATTGGAAACAAGGCTTGGCATCAACTTTTTTGTTGGCGCAAAGGAAAAATAGACGCTTGAGAAGTTTGAGGGTTTGCTGAACCGCGAGGCCGGAAGTGTAAGGACCGAAGTATTTGGCCTTTTTTTCTCGGGTAAGGTGCCGCACGCTGTATATTTGCGGAATCGGCGTTGAGTAATCGATTTTAATGAACTGATAGTTTTTGTCGTCGCGCATTCGGACATTGAAGCGCGGCCGGTAGCGTTTGATGAAATTGTTTTCCAGCATCAAGCTCTCGAGCTCATTTGAGACAATAACGTAGTCGAGGTCAGCGATCTCTTCACGAAGCATGGCGGTTTTGATCTCTGCCGCTTGCCCGCGAAAATACGATTGGACGCGGTTCCGTAGTTTTTTAGCCTTCCCTACATAGATAACCTCGCCTGCGGCATTTTTGAAAAAATATACGCCCGGTTTTAGCGGTAGTGTTTTTAATTTTTTCGATAGTTCATTCATGGCAGCGGGAGATACCCTTTAGTTATGATTAATTTTAACACAACCGTCTCCCTCAGGTCTTTGCTCATTGACCCCCACACCAAATCACACTTGCAAGCGGCGCAAAGACTTATTTAAGCGCACCTGTTTCACCCGCGCCCACCACATTATTATTCCAATGTGTCTCGGGTTTGGTGTGGGGGTTGACCTCCTCTTGACAGCGGTGTTATACTAGGAGCTACTTTTATAGGCAAAATTTAGGCTCCCGTTGGGGGCCAGGCTCGAGTTGGGTAAAATTCCTTTCCCAATATACCCTCCATATGATAAAGAAACCCATTTCACTGCAGGACCTCGCTACTTCCGGTCTCATCAAAATCCGAGGGGCAAAGGTGCATAACCTGCAAAATATCGATTTGGATCTGCCGCGGAACAAGCTCATTGTTTTTACAGGGCTGTCCGGTTCGGGGAAGTCTTCGCTTGCTTTCGATACGATCTATGCTGAGGGGCAGCGCCGCTATGTTGAGAGTCTTTCCGCGTACGCGAGACAGTTCCTAGGACTAATGGACAAACCGGACGTCGAGCAAATCGAGGGGCTCTCTCCGGCTATCTCAATCGACCAAAAATCCGCTTCGCACAACCCCCGTTCGACGGTTGGTACAGTCACGGAAATTTATGACTACCTGCGATTGTTTTTCGCGCGGATCGGCACGCCGCACTGTCCGGTATGCGGTAAAAAAATCGCCGGTCAGAGTATCACTAGTATGGTAGACCAAATCCTTTCATACCCGGCGGATACGAAAATGATGGTGTTGGCCCCATATGTAATGGATCGGAAGGGCGAGCATAAGTATGTATTTGAGCAGATCAAGAAGGCCGGCTACGCACGGATCCGTCTAGACGGTTCATTTATGGACCTGGACGAGGCGGCGGGACTCAACCTCGATAAGAAGCGCAAGCATTCAATTGAGGTGGTCGTCGATCGGCTCCTCGGTGACGCTGATCGTGCCCGCTTAGCCGATTCGCTCGAGACTGCTCTTGACCTTGGAAACGAAACCGCTATTTTGCATCTCCCTGATAGGAAGCAGGATGTAACCCTCTCTCAGAAGTTTTCCTGTCCGGAAGGGCACGTGGCCCTGCCGGAAATTCATCCGCGCAATTTTTCTTTTAATTCCCCTCATGGAGCCTGCCCCGACTGTACCGGCCTTGGGACCAAGCTCGAAGTTGATCCAGAGCTGGTGATCCCTAACAAGCGCCTGTCACTGGCTGAAGGAGCCATTCGTCCATGGAGCAAAACCACAGCCCGCTTGTCGTGGTACGACCGGATTCTTGAAGCGGTTGCGACTGCATACGGCTTTTCTCTGAATGAGCCGGTAAAAAATTTGCAGCAACAAGCAATTGATGTAGTGCTTTACGGTTCCAAGGAAAAAACCATTGACGCAGATGGAAGTCACACTGCCTTTGAGGGGGTAGTTCCCAATCTCATGCGCCGCTATCGAGAAACCGATTCGGATTATATGCGGCAGGAAATTGAGCAGTATATGAGGCTGAAAACTTGTCCGACTTGCGGCGGCCGGCGTTTGCGACCCGAAGTTTTGGGTGTGAAAGTGGCCGGACAGTCGATTATGGATGTGGCCGAGATGAATGTGGGGGTCCTGCAGGATTTTTTCTCGGACCTGGAGAAAGATCTATCCGAGAAAGATAAAAAAATTGCTCGGCAGATTCTCAAGGAAATTCGGGCCAGGCTGAAATTTTTACAGAATGTCGGGCTCGAATATTTGACTCTCAATCGTTCCGCCTCCACTTTGTCAGGAGGAGAAGCTCAGCGTATTCGACTCGCGACTCAAATAGGCTCGGGACTTACAGGTGTTTTGTATATTCTCGACGAGCCCTCGATCGGTTTACATCAGCGGGATAATGCGAAACTTTTGGAAACACTTAAAAATTTGCGAGATCTTGGCAACACGGTAATCGTGGTCGAGCATGATGAGGACACGATATTAGCCGCGGATTGGGTGGTTGATATAGGTCCCGGCGCAGGCAAGCACGGCGGACAGGTAGTGGCCACGGGGACTCCTCAGGAGCTTCAGGACAATGATGCTTCTTTGACAGGACGGTACCTGTCTGGGAAAGAAAATATTCCAGTGCCTCAGCGTCGCCGCCCAGGGAATGGGAAAAAATTGACCGTAGTCGGGGCAGCAGAGCATAACCTCCGCAACCTCGACGTTGATATTCCGCTTGGGAAATTTATTTGCATCACCGGGGTCTCTGGTTCCGGCAAATCCACTCTTTTAAATGATATTGTGGCCAAGGCCCTATCCTCCTATTTTTATAATGCCAAGGATGTCCCAGGCGAGCATAAAAAAATCCTCGGTTTGGACAATATCGATAAAGTTATCAATATTGATCAGTCGCCGATCGGCCGCACCCCTCGTTCCAACCCCGCTACTTATACCGGAGTTTTCACCTATATCCGCGATATGTTTGCCGCGACGCCCGAGGCGAAAATGCGCGGCTACCAGTCTGGCCGGTTTTCTTTCAATGTGAAGGGCGGGCGATGCGAGGTATGCTCCGGCGACGGCTTGATCCAAATAGAGATGCATTTTCTCCCGGATGTGTATGTAACCTGTGAGGAATGCAAAGGAAAGAGATACAACAAGGAAGCCCTGGATATTCATTACAAGGGAAAGACCATCTCGGATATCTTGGAAATGACAGTGGACGAAGCGCGGATTTTTTTCAGAAATATCCCGGCTATTTTTCGCAAACTCGACGTGCTTTCGCTGGTCGGGCTCGGTTATATGCATCTCGGACAATCCGCCACGACGCTTTCTGGAGGTGAGGCGCAGCGTATCAAGCTCGCCACCGAGCTGTCCCGGACGCAGACTGGCAAGACCCTGTATATTTTGGACGAACCGACAACTGGTCTGCACTTCGAGGATGTGAAGCGGCTGCTCGATGTGTTGACTAAATTGGTCGAGAAGGGCAACACCGTAGTGGTGATCGAGCACAATCTGCACGTCATCAAGTGCGCGGATTGGATAGTTGATTTGGGGCCGGAGGGTGGGGACAAGGGCGGGGAACTAGTGGCCGAAGGCACCCCAGAGGAGGTAGCTCGCGTCAAACAGTCCTATACAGGGCAGTATTTGAAAAGGATTTTGTAATATGAGTCAAGATAGACAGACAATTTTGTTAAAGAAGACCACTGCGCTTTTGCTTGGCACTAGAGATTTTCGCAACCTCGCGAGAGAAGTGACCAGTCTGATAGTTAAGGAGCTAAGGGATCAAAACGTGATTGGAGCTGCCGTCTTCCGCCTCCATAGTCAAGAAAATCTCATATACGCGTATACTTACGCTAACAAGTATCGCAGGATCATCGATTCTTTACTGCCCGGGGAATTTTCCCAACTCAACGTGTCCCTGTCCCAGGCGGATAATTATATCGTGAAGGCTGTTTTGACTAACCATATTCAGCATAGTGAGAAGCTAGCCGACTTTTCGCGCGGCGTTTTGCCGGAAGGAGTATCTGTTCGCGCCCAAAAAATTATGAAGGCCAGGTTTTTCGTTGCATTCCCAATTCGTTTAAAATCCAATAAAGTCGCCGGGGTAATCCTCTTGGCCTTGAGTGACGCGCGGCTCTCTGGCGAACAACTCGTGTTTTTTGAAACTTTGGCGGGGCAATTGGGGCTGGCCTTTTCCAATGTCCTCGAATTTGAAAGGCTAATGGCCAGATTTCAAAACCTATCGAGTGGTTTTGTGTCATCGGCAGAGGATAAGCCCTCGGTAAAATTCACTTTACGCGTTACCCGGAAAGAGAATGCCAAACTGGAAAAGTTAGCGAAAGAGAGGAAGCGGACAAAAGCGGAGGTCATTCGGGAACTTCTGGAAAAAGAGTGAGATCATGAAAAAACACCGCCTTGACGAAGGCGGTGTTTTTTGTTTGACAAACATTTGCTTTCTCACTAAAATCGGGTGCCCCAAGGCACCGCGGAACTTCGAGGTGGCGCAGGGGCATCCAAGGAGGCAGTGATGAAAAAGCTGGTAGTCGGTGTTATCCCTGACGGCGTTCGAACCTGGTGGTCGCTACACCAAAGCTCCGGCGATTTGTACGCCGCTTATCGCAAAGCCGCAAGGGAGGGAGCGAAAATTGTCGAAGGTGCTCCCGAGATGGGCGTGGAGCGTGTAGTATTTTATGCCATGTCGCAGTGGGACGTCCTGAGGCGGTCAGAGGAACAGGTGCGGGCAATGCGGGGTGGAATTACCGAGTTTTGCCGAATGATGAAAACCAGGCCACATGTGGAGGTAAACGCTTATGGGGATTTTCAGCTGATGTCTCTAGAGCTTCTGGTTCAAAAGTCCTGTGGGCCATCAATGCTGACCGTTGATTTGTTGGTTGGGTACTCAGCTGAGTGGGACCTTCAGGATCGCCCGGTTCGTACGGCGCCAATACCCGAAGTGGATGTCGTTGTGCGCACCAAAGGGCGGCACAGCCTCAGCGGCTTTTTGCCTTTGCAAGCTAACTACGCGGAACTGTATGTGTACCAGGGCTTATGGCCGTCGTCGGGGTATCGGGCGTTTCGTTCGGCAGTATCTCGGTGCAAAGAACATCAGGCGGAAGTCTCGCGGAGTGGAGGCAGAGGAGCGTAAGCTCGCGGAGTTCAGTAGATTTGACTTACTGAACTCCGCTTTGTTAACCCGAAAGCCTTTCTCTGAAGTTTTGAGGCGAAGCAGGATTAGCACTTGACATTGTCGAGTGCTAAATTTATAATTACTTATAGTTATGCTCGGTAGTGAAAGTTTGCTTGGCCGCAAAGCGGCCGCAAACCTGAGTTATCGGCTGAAAACAATCAACAGGCGATCCGTTAATTTTCTGAATTTAACTTTCTAAATAGCAAACTTCTACGACCGAGTATGCCAGATATTACCCAAAGGCAAGGCCGGATTTTAGCGGCAATTGTTAAAGAATACAGCCAGACTGGGGAGCCGGTCGGCTCAGAGATTTTGGTTGGGAAATACCGTTTTGATTTGAGTTCGGCTACGATCCGAAATGAAATGAAAGGTTTGGAAAAGGCTAATTTCATCCAGCAGCCGCATACTTCTGCTGGACGGATCCCGACTGACAAGGGGTACCGCTATTTTGTAAATAAATTAATGCAGCATCTGGAGCTAACAGCAGGGGAGCAGCAGCGTCTGCGATCCGAGATCTCGAAACTGAAGGTACAGTATATGGAACTAGGGCGCTCTATCAGTAAACTGCTCTCTGAGCAGGGCCAGGGCGCGGCTTTCGCGCTTTTGCCCGAGAGTACGTCTACGGCGGGCCTTTCGCAGGTGATCCAAGAAGACGTCCGCCATGCCGAAGTCCGGGAGGTGGCTCGATTTCTAGATGAGTTGGAGCGACATCGAAAGATTTTGACCAACGAAAATACTGGAAAAGTAGCGGCTTACATTGGCAAAGAGGCTCCCGTGCCGCTTGCTTCGGATTTCAGCCTGGTCCTCAGCCGGGTAAAACTCCCGGGAGGAAAAGAGGGAGTGATCGGGATCGTAGGGCCGAAACGGATGAAATACGCCCGCAATATGAGTCTGGTGGAATACGTGGCAAAGCTCGTCTCCGGCGGATTATTTATTTTATTTTTAATGCCAGTTAGTTAATTGTTTATTTATGAGTGAAGCAGAACAATCCCAGACGGAACTCCTGGAATACAAAAAGAAGGCAGAGGACTATCTTAATTCCTGGAAACGCACGGCCGCAGATTTTGAAAATTATAAGAAACGCCGGGAAAGAGAGGACCGAGAGCTTTTGGGTTTCGCCCAGGAAGTCACGGTCGTAAAAATATTGCCGACCCTGGAGAGTCTCGAACAGGCATTGCGCCATTCTCCTAACGACGAACGGTACACAGAGTGGTCGGAGGGCGTGGTAAAAATCGTTCAGCAGCTGGAAAAAGTCTTACTGGAAATGGGCGTTGAGAAAATTAAGACTGTTGGCGAAAAGTTTGATCCCATATTCCATGAGGCGGTCGAGCAAGTCGAATCAGACCAAGAGCCGGGAGGGGTAGTTGAGGAGATACAAAGCGGATTCAAGCTAAACCATAAAGTAATTAGGCCAGCGAAAGTGAAAGTCGCGAAGCGACTTTCATCCTGAACCCCCGCCTCCGGCGCGGGGTGAAGGATCCCAAGGTTTTGTGGGATTGCTTCTCCGCCCGGGGCGGATCGCAATGACATTAATTTTTTAGAAAGGAAATATAGTATGTCAAAAATTATCGGAATAGATTTAGGAACCTCAAATAGCGCAGCCGCAATTCTGGAGGGCGGCAAGCCGTCGATTATTCCATCGGCCGAAGGTACCACGGTGGGCGGCGGCAAAGCCTTTCCTTCTTATGTTGCGATGTCGCGTGAGGGAGAGCTTTTGGTTGGCGAGCCGGCCAGACGTCAGTCTGTGACCAATCCGGAAGGGACGGTTTACGCGGTAAAACGGAAGATGGGAACGAAAGATAAAATAAAGATGCGGGACAAGGAGTATACCCCGGAACAGATCTCCGCTTTTATCCTTCAGAAAATCAAGCGCGACGCTGAGGCCTACCTTGGCGAACCCGTGCAAAAAGCGGTGATAACCGTGCCGGCGTATTTTGATGATGCCCAGCGTCAGGCGACAAAGAATGCAGGAGAAATAGCCGGGCTTGAAGTGATCCGTATCATCAACGAGCCAACGGCGGCGGCGCTTGCCTATGGCCTTGATAAGGGAGGCAAAGAACAGAAAATATTGGTCTTCGATTTCGGGGGCGGAACACTTGATGTAACCATAATGGATTTCGGTCAGGGCGTATTCGAAGTTATTTCCACTTCCGGTGACACACATCTCGGTGGTACAGACATGGACAATGTGGTGATGGAATATATCGCCGGGGAGTTCAAAAAGGATTCCGGCATCGATATTCGCGGTGACAAGATCGCTTTCAATCGTCTCAAGGAAGCGGCGGAGAAAGCCAAAATCGAACTTTCCACCACTCTCGAGACAGAGATCAATCTGCCGTTTATTTCCGCAGACGCTTCGGGCCCGAAACACCTCCAGCTCAAGATGACCCGCGCTAAACTCGAAGAGTTGGTTAAACCGATTGTGGATCGCACCCGTCAATCACTGGAACAGGCAATTTCGGATGCAAAGCTTGCCCCGAAAGACATCGACAGAACGATCATGGTCGGCGGTCCGACCCGGATGCCGCTAGTGCAGAAGTTTGTGGAGGGTTACCTAGGCAAGCAGACTGAACGTGGTGTTGATCCCATGGAAGCAGTGGCCAAAGGCGCGGCTGTGCAGGCCGGAGTATTGGGCGGCGAGGTCAAGGATGTACTTCTGCTCGATGTCACCCCATTGACCTTGGGAATTGAGACTTTGGGCGGTGTTTCCACCCCCTTGATCGAACGCAACACCACTATCCCGACAGCGAAGTCACAGGTATTTTCTACTGCAGCGGATAGCCAAACGTCGGTGGAGATTCATATTCTTCAGGGTGAGCGTCCGATGGCCGCTGACAATAAGTCTTTGGGGCGGTTCATACTCGATGGGTTGCCGTCATCGCCGCGGGGAGTGCCGCAAGTCGAGGTCACTTTTGATATAGATGCGAACGGGATTTTGACCGTTACTGCCAAAGATAAAGCCAGCGGTAAAGCGCAGCACATCACGATCTCTGGTTCTTCTAATTTGTCCAAAGACGAAATTGAGAAAATGAGGAAAGAGGCGGAAATGCACGCGCAGGACGACCGCAAACGGAGAGAATTGATCGATGTTCGCAATCAGGCCGATCAGCTCATCCACGTGGTGGACAAAACCCTCAAAGACGCGGGTGACCCTTCGACAGGCTCAGGGCAGGCAAAGATTGAAGCGGGGGTGAAGAAATCAGTGGAAGAGAAGCTGGCGGAACTTCGGAAAGTGAAAGACGGCTCGGATGTAGAGGTAATCAAGCGCGCGATCGAAACCCTGTCCCAGGAGATTCAGAAAGTCGGGTCCGCGATGTATGCCGCCCAGGCCGAGCAGGCGAAACAAGGCGAACAAAAGCAGGCCGAAAAGGATGGGGACGGCAAAAATAAAGCAGAAGACGCCCAGTTCGAAGAGAAGAAATAAATACCGGGATTAATAAATCTCAAACGAATTACGGATGAAAAAATCAGCTACAGTCGGTCTCCTACTGATCGTCATCCTTTTATCCTTAGGATTTGTGGTTCTGAAAAGTCAGGCCTTGGGATCGCCGAGCAACTATTTCAACCGTAACTTACGGCGTGATTTCGCCACATCGCCCTTGTTCCGGGAAATTCTAGGGCTTCATTATGACGGCGACGCCAAGACAGACTACTTGGGGGAGCGGTACTCAAATATTTTGGTCGAGGTAGATACGCTCAATAGTCAAACAGTACGTCTTTCTACTCTAGATGGCCTTGTCAAAAAGATTCAGGAAATCACCAGCAAAGAAACCGAGTATCTCGTTTCCGATCGCGATATATTATCGCCGAGACAGCTCGGAGCAGATGATATTGAAAAGATCGCTGGAAAATATCGTAACCATTTTAACACTAGGGACACCGCGACGATTTATTTTCTCGTGGCAAACGCTGACGAGGAAGACGATGACAAATTGGGTACCACACTTCGTGAGTACGGCATCGTGTTGTTCAGCAGAGCGCTCACTGATTTTGCGGATCCCAGCTCTGATGCTTTGGGTAGCTACGAGTTGTCGACTGCTTTGCATGAGTTCGGCCACCAGCTAGGATTATCACATAACACCGAGCCCGGATGCCTAATGAACGAAAGCGTGGAACTGAAACGCAACGAACGGCCGGAAGATGTGGTAGTCGATTTTTGCCAGTTTGAAAAAGCATTAATTAGGTAGCCCTTCGACTGAGCTCAGGGCATTCGACTTCTTGGATTATAGAGGTCGAAGTTCCGCGATGAGCGGAACTCGAGACCATGAGCGAAGCGACGAGCGATAAGCGAGGAACGAAGTCGAATGGCCAAGGATTACTACGAAACTTTAGGACTATCCCGGAACGCTTCTAAGGACGAAATCAGGCGTTCATATAGGAAACTCGCCCAGGAGCACCACCCGGACAAGGATACCGGAGAGGCCCAGAAATTTAAGGACATAAACGAAGCGTACCAAGTGCTATCCGACGAAGCCAAGCGCGCTCAGTACGACCGTTTCGGGCAAACATTCGAGGAGGCGCGTTCCCAGGGAAACACCGGTTTCGGCGGGTTCGGGGGTTTCGCCGATAGCAACTCGGGTGGTCCGTTTGGGGGGATGGAGTTCGATTTGGGGGATATTTTTTCCGATATGTTTGGCTCTTCGCGCCGACCCCGGCGCGACCAGGGAATTGATTTGGAAATGGAACTCCGAATTGATTTTCTGGAAGCGGTTTTCGGCACAGAGAAAAAAATCGAAATAGAGAAGAGGGACTTTTGTCCAACCTGTAACGGTTCCGGCGCAGAGCCTGGCACCAAAGTAGTAAGTTGTCCGAAATGTCACGGCACCGGACAGATCATAGAGCACCGTCGAACAATTTTGGGAAATCTCCAACAGGCCAGGACCTGTGATAAGTGCGAGGGAACTGGGAAGTTTCCCGAAACCCCTTGCCGAGCTTGCAAAGGGCAGGGCATGAAAAAAATGCGAAAAACGATCGACGCGATCATCCCACCGGGAATCTCCGAGGGCCAAAGAATCAAACTCACGGGCGGAGGAGAGGTTGGCTACCGTGGCAGTCGCGCTGGGGATTTATATATTCAAATTCGGGTCGGAAAACACCCCGTTTTTACCCGAGATGGCCACGACATCCTTTCCGAAGTTCCGATAAGCGTTTCTCAAGCCGTACTTGGGGCAAAGGTGGAAATTGAGACGGTCGATGGAAAAGTGACACTCACAATTCCGGCCGGGACGCAGAGTGGTAAAATTTTGCGTCTCAAAGCAAGGGGAGTTCCGCATTTTGACTCTACTAAACGCGGGGATCACTTGGCGCTGGTGAGAGTTGCTATACCTGCCAAGCTCAATCGCAAAGAACGGGAACTTTACAAAAAACTCGCGGAAGAGCGCGGGGAACAAGTGGATTCCGACGAGAGTCTCTGGGATAAAATAAAAGGCGAATAAATAAAATGGAGATTTTGGATTTTGTGAATTTTAGTTCCTGGGATTTTCTGATTTTAACGTTCTTCATTTCCGCCGCTTGTGGGTATGCCTTTCTATATGTTGCTCGTGGGAAAGTAATGCCCATGCTCGTTGCCTCCTCATTGTCATTACTTTTAGTGGATTCCGCGCCAATCAGCGCACTTGAGGAGTTTCCCGCGCGACTCATCGGATTCGCCGCGATTTTTTTACTTATCCTTTTCATATTTTCTCGCGTAATTATGCAGTCTCCCGTGGGATCAGAAACTTTTGGAAGGATTGCTTCTTTGTTCCTCTCGTTCTCCCAGACTGGTTTTCTCATCTCAATTTTGACCTCCTTGCTCCCGGACCAAATATTGAGCCAGCTAAGTAATTTTGTGACAATAGCATTTGTCGAAGGCAATGTAATTTTTTATTGGGCGGCCGCTTCCGTTCTGCTGCTTTTACTGGTTGGCAAGCGTGCGAACGACGAAGTGGGGTAGGGGATTGAGATTTTTACCTAGAAAAATTATAATCACCAGAGCGGGTCGGTAGCTCAGTCGGTAGAGCAGTGGCCTTTTAAGCCAACGGTCGTGGGTTCGATTCCCACCCGACCCACCAGATAGAAGAATTTGACAATCCACGTGATTTTTTATAAGTTGACATCAGCTATGAATAAACGCTTCAATAACTGGTTTAGCTTCTACTTTTTTACTGACCCTCAGGGGTTCAGGCGTTTGAATTTTGCATAATGGAGCGGTAGTACGCAAAAAACAAAACGAAACCTGACCCCGAAAAGGGGTCAGGTTTTTTACTTCCTTACAGGAAACCCCGTCCGGAGGCGGCGTCATATCGTATAGCCGCCTGAAGGACGGGGATGAATGAGCATAGCACGCAGTGCTATGC
>Ga0209541_10013857_pt1 | contig 12259 bp, 5 predicted proteins | sample RifCSPlowO2_01_FD_184027 | JGI IMG/M metagenome (GOLD analysis project Ga0209541, IMG submission 184027) | Groundwater microbial communities from Rifle, Colorado - Rifle CSP2_plank lowO2_0.1 (SPAdes) (version 2) | ecosystem: Environmental > Aquatic > Deep subsurface > Groundwater | place: Rifle...
GACCGCGCCATATCTCCGAGCCGACTATTGGGTTGGTTGGGGTCTGTCTGAAAAATTCCCCGGAAACTCTTGGGGAATGATCGGCACCGTCAGTCCCGTGGAGCGAGGCAACATCATCGCGACCGCATACATTCAACAAGGAGTCGTTGCGGGAAGAGTGAACGGTGTCGCAGTGGTGCCGTTCGTCGAAGCGACCGTGATGCGCGATACTTCCGGTTACGACTGGAACAATCGCAACGTGTACGGAGCGGGTGTCAAAATCATGAATCCCAATCCTTCATGCGGCTGTGAGTTCGGCGTGATGTATCAAAACGAACGTCGGACACAATCAGGTGCGGGAGCGGACGGCATCAGCGTCTTCATGAAGTTCTGGTTCGGATGGAACCCCGTGAAACAACAATCAGCTCACTGAAAGGAAAAACAATGTACAACGTAGGATTTGGCAGCTGCTCACTCTTGCTCCACATCATCGCAAAGCACCCCATTGGTGCGCTTGCGGTCGGAGTGCTGACGCTTTCGATGTATCTGACCTCACCGCTTGGTCCAAGCGTTCCGCTCGGCGCAGACGGGATACTCGAACAGAAGGAAGCGGCGATGCTTTCCGCTCACCCTGAGTTGAAACAACAGACCGAGCTTGCGCAACAAGCATTTAGCGAAGTCGAAGACGTGGCACTTACCGATGATGCGATCACCTACGTGCTCGAACACGTCTGCCAGTGCCGTGGTGTCGCAATCGAGGATATCCGGAGCGACAAATCGCTCACGCGAAAGATCGGCATGCTCTACTTCCTTGAGCTCACGCGAACACACGGCATCGCGAAAGCAAAAATGCTGTATCGAAATCAGTGATCGTGTACACAATGCAATAATTGTTCTTCAAAAGCATCATTATTGTAAACCACCCCATAAAATGGGGTGGTTTTTAATCTCCCGAGATTATGCCGCGCAACCGTCGATTTCCCAGAATCGTGTCGCGCAATTGTCGACTCCACGGAGTCGTACCTCGCAACAGTCCGTTAAGGCGAGGTACTTTAAAGCGCGACCTAAGGCGCGACGCTTTTCCTGATTTTTCCTACGCACTCGCGGTTTCGACTGCCGATGAAACATCACTGTGCCCTCCACAAGCTAAAAATCTGCAGCAGTGCAGATTTTTAGCTTGTGGACCATGCATAACATTCTGGAATCGTTTTGCATTAGCGTGCGCACGATTGGAGCAGATTCTCAAGGATTCAGAGGTTGAAACACAACGTTCAGCCATGGTGCTACTTTGAGTGCAGCAAGTTGTAGGGCGATCTTTGAGGTGAGACTAAACTCCCAAGTCTTTTTTCTTCTCCTCAAACTCTTTTTGATTGATCTCCCCCTTCGCATAACGCTCTTTTAAAATATCAAGCGGAGATTTTTCGTGTGTACCGCTACCATGATCATGCCCGCATGCATGACCACCACCAGAACCTGTCCTTATCAAAGAGATGATCCCCCAAATTATGAGACCCCAAAAGATAATCATAAAGATCGAACCAAATCCGCCCATATATCCGTATCCAAAATCCATCATAATATTTGTGAATGAGTTGTTAATGTTCGCGACGTCGTCAAAGATCAAAACGTGACAACCTTATCCGAAGTCTCGATCATCTTGAGCAAGTCAGTCATGGTGGAAATGGGGCAGACTCCACTCTCTTCTTTGTTCCGAAGTTTCAGGCATGTGCCACAGGCAAAAATCTCGCCTTTCAACCCCTTGAACTCCACCACTTTTACCGAGATGTCGAAATGTTCACTATCTGCGATCGTATCGAGCTCGGACCCTTCACTCATCAAAAAGACTTCTGCCTGATTACCCGCTTTCAGTGCAGTGATTCCGAGACGAAATGCGTTCCACGCATGTTCGGGGTTATTCGATTGCAAGATGATGCCGAGTTTCATTATCGCATTGTATCACAAAGTCTGAACGATCAGTAGATAAAAATCCCGAATAGCATCGAGAGGGCTGTCGCTATTCCACCGTAAACAACGAAATATTTAAGCACAGCTCGCGGAGAAATCGAGGATAGAAAAAGCGCGATGATGACAACATTAAGGAGCGATGATGCTGACAAAAAGGTCATCAGTCCGGCACCATGCATACCAAGATCGGAAAAGGCTTTCGCCAGTGGGTAATTACCGATAATGGTTCCCATATAAATTGAGAAACCGATGAGTAGTGCCGTGAGTACGCTTCCCAAAAATCCCCCCGCATACTGCGCAAATGTATGCTCGGGAACCAACACACGAAACAGCGTGGCAATTACAATTCCAACCACGACGACAAGAAGCATTTTTGCGTGTTTCTTCCACCCATCATGCTTAACAGTGGCTTCAGGACGAGAATGATACGCAACAATACTCCCCTTCACTGACCAAGCGGCAACGAACAGTGCAATAAAAACAATAAGCGCGTTGATAATGGCGAATTTCCATCCGAATATACCACCGATGATGGGGAACGACTGAAGATCATACACACGCTCTGCGGCAAAAAAAGAAAGGAGCAATGCGGGATGCGCTCCTTGTCGCAAAAGTTGCATCACGAGTGGTAGCCCAGAAAGGATGCTCAATGGTGAGATCATTCCCACCAAGAGAAGCGTGGCAACACTGAGGGGACGATACTCACAAAAATAGGCAGGTAGTGTTTTATTGGCGAATCTTTTTTCAACAACAATCGCGACAATGAGTCCGACAAAAAACCAGGGCAATACTTGCCACGCATATGCAATGAACACATGTGCAAATTCATCAAAAAACATACATCGAGTGCACCATGCGCATGAAAATATAAGTCAACAATGAATAAATTTTATCTCCTCGAAACATTCCGTTTCTCGATTATCTCATGTTACGGTAAAAGCGCGGTGATCTTCCCGAATGCAACAGTAACCTCGTGTGTTTTGCCATCATCACAAAGCTCAACTGACCCGCTTGAGACCTTGGCACCATCAAGAGTAATCTCGACTTTGCCCGCAAGATCACTCCTCACTGCAAATGTGATGTGGTAGTGAGACTCACCAAAAGGCAATAGCACCGATGCTTCGTTCCACCCCGAAGGAAATGACGGTGAAAACGACAGCATATTTCCTTCACGCTTTAATCCGAGTATGTATTCAAGGACTGTGCGATAGAGCACTCCGGCAGACGCGGTATACCATGTCCAACCCGCCCTCCCGGAATATGTTGGTGTGGAAAAAATCTCCGCTGCGACGGCGTAGGGTTCTCCCTGATAGACCGAGAGTTTTTCCATGGTTTCGCTTCGCTTAAAAGGGTTGACCGCATCAACAATGATCTTTCCTGAGTCAGGATCTCCAGACGCGAAAAGTGCCTGTGCGAGCCAAAGTGCCGCATGATTATATTGCGAAGCATTTTCGCGAACACCGGGCGGGTAGTCAGAGAGCGTCCCGAGATCAAGGATCGATTGAGAAGACGGCGGCCACGCAAGCGGAACATGCCCCTCATAAATGGAGAGCTCATCCTTTGCTGACTGGAGTGCCTCTCTTGTCTCCTTTGTTGCGCCATTCGCAAAATACGCCCACGACTGCGTGACTGAATCGAGACGAAATGCTTTTGCACCACTCGTCCCCACGAGCGCACCTCCATCCGTGAACGCTCGGCGGTACCATCTGCCATCCCACCCGAATTTCTTTACTGCCTCGCGATACTGTGCGGCATGCGACCGATAGCGAGTTGCCCGATCGGGGTCGCCTCGCTCCAAAGTGAGCATGCTCATCTCATCAAGAACGGAGATGGTAAACCATGCAAGCCACACGCTTTCTCCTTTTCCCTCAACACCAACACGATTCATTCCGTCGTTCCAATCCGCAGCCCCCATAAGCGGCAAACCGTGCGCTCCGGAGGTCAATGAATGTTCAACGGCACGAATAAGGTGTTCATAGAGAGAACTTTTTTCATCACTGGGATCAAATACCCCCACGATACTCGGGCGATCCGCTTTATCGGGAATATTTCCCGATAAGTATGGGATCACCTCATCAAGCACCGCGCGATCTCCGGTTGATCTCATGTAACGAAGTACGACATGTGGGAGCCAGAGTTGTGGATCAGAAAGTCTCGTGCGCGCACCAAAATTATTGTGTGGCTGCCACCACGACAACACGTCCCCCTCTCTAAATTGATGTGCGGCAGCAGCAAGAATATGCGTCCTTGTCCACGCGGGATCCCACCACAGCAGCGCAAGTGCGTCCTGAAGCTGATCGCGATACCCGTACGCACCGCCGATCTGAAAGAATCCGAGCCGCGCGTGAATACGCGATGTGAGTATTTGATAGGGAAGCAAGCGATTCGTAAGCGTAGCGAGTTCTTTGTCGGGCAATAGAACCTTAGGAAGCGGGAGTGTGTCCCAGTACTCCTTGGTCTTTGCAAACTCATGCTCGGTGTGTTCGCGGCGAGCAAGCTGCTGCAATAATGAGAGAAGTTCCCGCTCGTCAGCGTCACCAAGAAACATCGTTGCAATAACCGTTTCGCCCGGAGCGATGTGGATCAGTTTGCTTACTGCGACCGCCGGTTCCTCTTTGGTACTCTCATCACAACTGAGCCCTTTACGCTTGAGTGCGGCGGGATCGCGGATGTCTCCATATCTCCCCAAAAATTCCTCGCGGCTCACCGTGAACTCGTCGGCACCTCCAACTACACCGACAAATGTGCGACTCTGAAGAAATTGGTGGCGATATTCCTGTGTTGCCACGATGATATTCCCCTCGAGCACCTCAAAGGACAAATGTTTTCGTGTTTCCGACGGCAAACTTCCGACCAAAAGCTCAAAATAACCAAAGAGGGAGAATGTGTGCTTTTTCTTGTCGTGGTTCGTGATTTTGATCCGGTAGTACTTCACTCGTTCCGCCTCACCCACATACATTGTGCATTCAACTTCAATATTTTCCACGCGGCAGCGATAGGTGGCGTACCCTTCGCCAAAACGAATCTCGTGTGCCGCACCCTCATCTCCGAGCAGTGGCAGCGGACTCATGCATGCTCCCGTATCTTCATCACGCAAATAAATCGCCTCTGCTGTAAATTCCGACAACAGATCGTTATATGGAACAGTGAGCTTATTGTCGTAACTGTTGCGAGACCACGTAAAGGACATCCCCCGATCCGTTGCAAGAAATCCGACGCGTGGACCGGCAACAATATGCGACCAAGGGCGCGGGGCGCGAACCCCCTTCTCGGAATAAACGACGTACTCTTTTGCTCGCTCGTCATACCCCCCGATACCATTCCAAAATAACAGTCGATCTTTCCTCTCCCGCAGAAGAGGAGTATAACGCCAAGCACCGCCCTTCTTTGTTTTCGGCTCGAATTTTGACGGATATGTTCGTGCGTGTGCACGCTCGAGCGTCGCTACCGCATCGGCAAGCGAGCCCTTCTTTGCATCAATCAGTATCGTTGCGGTGGCAAGCATCGCCGCACGTTCATATTCACTCAGTTGCTCTGCGCGGACATGGAACACGACGCTGGTTGCTCGTTCATCTCTTATGTGATGCATATGGAGCAGAAAGTCGATCTCATCTTCAAACGTCTTGAGATACCCTCCGGAATGATCGTTGAAGATCACAATATCGACGGCAATGCCTTTTTTTACAAAATACGCGTGACAACTTAATATTTGACGGATCATCGGAAGGTCGGTCACACCGGCAACTGTGAGCAGGAGGATCGGACGGGTCCCGGGAATACTCATCTTCCACAAGGCGGACACCCATGGACGAGCGAGAGGTGTTGTGCCGACCCCGCTCTTCATCGCCCGAGAAAGGAGTAGTGAAGCAAGCGTACGATACACTGTTGCTTGGGCGAGAGAGATACCCATCTCCGTTAAAAATTCCCCGCCCAGAGCGTCCGCTCGCTGTGCTACTTTGTGTAATCGCCCTGGTTCTCTATATTGTTTCAATCGTGAAAGCACTGCTTCTGTTGATTTTTCCACAAGCACTACAAAAGAAATCCGCCGTGTTTCATGTGCACGAAGCCGTACTCCTCCGACGAATGCCGCAACACTATCGAGTGCATAGACCGGAGTGGCACTCTCTGTGGCGCGAGAAAAATCGGTCATGACCGGAGGGGCAGATTTGGACTGAGGAGACCCGTAAAATACCTCCTTTTCGCGTATAGCATGAAGTTCTTCGAGCTTTCCATCACACACAAGAAGAAATCCCGCTGCGATAGTGCGCGTAGGGTCACGAGAATCTGAGCGTGATGCGACAATCGCTTGACCCCCCCAGTGGGTTTCTGTGGCGACAAATAATCGTTCGTAATTCGGATGTGCGAATTCCTCTCCGTTTCGCGCAAGAGAAAGTTCCGCACAGACACCGAATGTCAAGAATGTCTCGGTATTACCCGTGTTCGTGAGGGTGAGTTCACGCAACTCTCCTTCATCATCCGAAAGCGCAGCGATAAGCAGGGAGGAAGAAATATCACCCGACGTCTTGTCAAAAACGACCACTTGTTCCCCTGCTGATACTGCGTGCTTCTCACCAGTATCTTTGGTGGGCATGAATGTGGGTGACCACAGTTTCTGTGTATCTGTGTTGTGCAAATAAAAGAACATTCCCGTGGACTCGCGCAACATATCTGCGGATACCCGTGTGATGTTGATATCACCAAATCGACTTTTTCCTGCTCCCGTTGTGGTGATGCGTGATTGATACCTACCGCTTGAAATGAAGTTTGAAACTGCTTCTTTGGCACGCCATGGTAAATACTGACGACGAGTTTCAGAAACCTGTGGCAAATGCCGCGCACCCCGCGCTTGCGGGGCAAGCACAACAACCTTCTCCCCTTCGACACCTTCCGGCATACGTTCTTCAAACAGCTGCGTGACGACATTCATACGCGGATCTTCGGCAACCATTTTTCTCACCCATCCATCCGTGAGCGCGTTGACGATCGATGAAAGTATAAAACCCTGATGATGTGCGTAGTAGACGCGAGCGGGGACCCCGGGAAGTTCTCGATCGACCTTTTTTCTCCGCCTCGTGAAATCAATTGCATCGTAAAAACCATAGTGGCCAAATCCACCGGCCTCCGTAATGCGGGCAAAATTGGAGAGCACCTCTTTCGGTGCGATGGAAAGCGCAAGCGCGCTAGTATATGGCGCAACGACGATAGATTCGGAAAGGTCACGCTTAAATCCAAGTGAAGGTTCGCCGAAAGCTTGATAGTGATAATTCTGCGCGGCGTCTTGCCGTGACGAAGCAGACTCACCCATCCCCCAAGGAATGCGATATCTCTTCGCAAAATGTTGATGCGCAGCAATAGCACGATGTGCAGAGACCCCCCAAAAACTTTCATGCGGAACATCAAAATAGAGGAGGGTGCCCAGATATTCAAAGAGCGAGCCTGCCCATGATGCGACGAGTGAATCTCCGTTCTCGCTCTTGATCAGTTTTCTTCCAAGGTATCCCCAGTGCTTCTTTGGAACATCGCTCTTCCCAATACTGACAATACTCGCGGAGTTCGCTTCTGATGCAAGCAGGTCATAAAAAGACTCGTCCAGCGTTTCCGTAGCACTGTTATATCCGATATGGAAAAGCCCGCGTTCGGTATTATACAAAAACGTAAAATCCATTTCTTTTGCGTACTGCTCCGTTTGTGTTGCCGCATCCTTGAGTGATCGTGCTATTTCTTTGGCATGATGTTCCGAATCGGAAAGACGTTCGAGCACTTCGGCGTACCACAAGGATGCTCTTTCTTTTTCCGGCGATGGAAGCTCGGAGAGCATGATCGCCTCCTCCATGCCGATCGACCCAATATCTTGACGAACCTTTTCCTCTGCAACATCATTTATGCTCGGTACGCGCTGAAGCACGGATGCGAGCTTCAGGTGGAGCGCATGCAATTTGGGATTATTTGCAACTGAAGATGCTGCGGGAACCATGGCATGACCCAGAAATCGCGAAATATTATTCCTCTGCGCCTCTGCAGTAGTCTCGACATGTCGTGCGGCGAGAAATATCTCGTCGAAGCGCTCGCTTTTCCCCTCAAGACGTAATGTTTCAAGTACGTTTCTTATTCGGACCGCATGATGAATGATGCCGCTAAAAACAATATCGCATCGACGAGGGGTGATCTCCTCCCCCGCCACTTTTTGCACAAGCAACAACGACTCGCGCGTTGCACTCATTATTTCATGAAGTAATTTTCGCTCATTGCGTTCAGTTGTTGCGGCGAACAATATCTCGCTTGCCCCGAGCAATACCGCGAGCTCCGCCTCGAGACCCTCGAAGGTGTCCGCATTAAAAATTTGTGCACCGATCGCATCACGAAGTCCACCGGAGACCGCATGGAGGGAAAGCGCGAGATTTGCACTATCAACACTTGAAACATAACGCGGGGCAAGCGGCGATAATTCTTTCAATTCATACCAGTTAAAAAAGTGCCCGCGATAACGATGCATTCTCCCCATACTTTGGAGCGCTCGTGTCATCCGTTCGCAATAATCGGATATCGATGAAAGCCCCACTGTACGCGCACCGGAAAGTGCCAGAAGATACATGCCCAGATTTGTCGGTGAGATCCCGAGCCCGTGAGAATGACGCTTATGCGCAGGTTCTTCTTGGAGGTGGTCCGGTACAAGCCACTCCTCTTCTTTCGTCGCAAGATCAAGGAAGAACCAATATGTCCGAGCGGCAATCGTACGTAAGTAGAGTCGCTCTTTTTTTGAAAATGTGAAGTTGTCTTTCCGCTCTCTACTGATCAGCACAGCAAAAAATGGTGCCAAAAGCCAGAGCACCATCCACACAAGCGCGTTGCCAAGCTGCCCGCTAGAAAATTCGAGATAGACACAGAAAAGCGCGATCACGATACTCCTCCACATGAACCGTACGAATCCACGCACTGAAGTATTCCTTGTTGCGGCGGCTTCGTATGCTGTCTGCCACTGGAGGAGACTCTGCTTCGACACGAACAGTCGCCACATACTGCGTACAATTGCGTCGAGCGTAACGACCGCATTGTGGAGCACAAACACACCGAGCAGAAATGTTTTTGCAAGCGCAATCCCGAAACCGACAATGAGCGACTCAAATCGCGCAAACAGACTCACTCTACTTCGCCAGTCCACTGTTCGTCCGGTAATGTTGAGCATCGCGGAGACAAGTTGCCCCGAGCCAAGCGCGGGAAGCACCACAATGCTCCAGACTGCTACTTCCGAAGCAGAGAACGCAGAAAACAGAACTGCAAGTGCTGCGGCAACGGGAAGAAGGCTGCGACGCAGGTTGTCAAAAATGCGATATCGAGCGATGAGCGAAAAGTCCTTGCCGCGTGGGCGAACGATCCACGACATGATCTGCCAGTCTCCGCGGACCCAGCGATGCAAGCGCTGCATGTGTTCGCGGTAATTCGACGGAAAACCCTCAAAGATGTGCGCACCGCTCGCGATACCCACGCGCGCATAAAGTCCTTCGAGCAGATCGTGGGAGAGCACGATGTTTGGGGGTATACGTCCGCCCATTGTCTTCTCAATGGCATCAATGTCGTAAATACCTTTTCCGTGAAATATCGCTTCCCCAAAAAGATCCTGATGCAGATCTGATACCAGTGAAGAATATGTGTCGATTCCGGGGAAGCTGCCAAAGAGATGTGCGAATACAGACGTACTTCCTTCATGAAAACGCAGCGCAGTTCGTGGTTGGATGATCCCATATCCTGTAACAACAATGCGTTTCGCACTATCCACCACGGGAATATTCAGCGGATGGTTGATCGTTCCGATAAGCGCCCGTGCCGAATCGCGAACAAGCTCGGTATCTTCATCGAGTGTAATAATTGAGCGTACGTATCCATACGCTCTTGCAAGCTCCTGTGTACCCTCCACATATGATGTTTCCTTGCCGCGCAACAGTTCATTGAATTCACGAAGTTTTCCGCGCTTGCGCTCCCATCCCATAAATACTTTTTCCGCAGGATTCCATTTTCGCTCACGATAAAATAAAGCGAAGCGCGCCGGCGACGATGGGTACCGCACATTCAGTTCCGCGATCCCACAACTGAGTTCATCAACACGCAGAGCATCATCAGACATTGCTTGAGCGGGGGCGTCTCGAAAATCCATCAATAATGCATAAAAAATATCAGGATCATTATTGGCGACAAAATTCATTTCCATTCTCCTCAGCACCCTTTTTGCCGAATCTCCATTGCGAAACATTGACGGCATCACAACGAAAGTCCTCTGAGCCGCCCCAACACCTAGTGCAAAATCAAGTGCGGGAAGGGGCTTTGGTTTCAATATCCGCGTAAACAAAAAATGAGCAATGGCAATAGCCACTTCTGAAACGAGGACAAGCCCAACGATGACCATGACGAGAAGAGACAAGAGAGGAAGCCCCATTGTGCTACTTCCCGCAAGGAGAAATATACTCCCCATGAGTGTGACTGTTCCCACAAAACCCAGATAGGTCTGTGTACTATTTTTTAAAATATACACACGGACTTTTTCGATCACCGTCGGTACGTATCCGAGTAAATGTTCGAGTTCAAAAACCCCATCGTCTACAAGGTAATACCCAACGTGCGCTCTGCGTTTTGCATCATCACCCGAGGACAGCAATGCCTGCCGAGCAAGACGCACCGCCTCACGTGCCACTTCGATATCGTGCGATCCTGTTTTATCTGCGATACGTGCGATCGTCTGTTGATACTCTCCGCGCGTTTCATCCGTGAGCAAAAGAAACGCTCCTGCAGGATCTTTTGCGAGGACAGCATTCACCATATTGAGCTCAAGCGATATCTTGTCCCACCGCACCTGTGCAAGATAACGGAGACTCGCAATAGCATTCGATACAGTGACCGCTTGCATGCGTGCCATACGCGCACTTATGGTTGCGAGCGCTGATGCACTTGCGCCCTGTTTTGAAAGCGAAAGTTTCAGCCACTTGCTTACCACGCGCATGTCCCCCTCTTTTCCCATTTGTGCCAATCGATGGAGCAGGTGGAGCCCGAATGCTTGCGGAATAATGGCATACTCGCGAGAGAGTATCGCAGTGAGTTTTTTCAGTTGAAGCGGCGCATCTTTGCGGTGAGCAGCAGTACTCATCCGCGCATACCAACGATCGGCCTGCGACATTTCACGCAACGTGGAAAGGTTGGCTTCGACAAGGCGTAATATCTCTTCGGCCAACACAAAGCGAAGCATGTTCGGAAAAATATCCAGTTCGCGCACCGAAAGAGGGGTGCTTTTCTGATACGCTTTCAAAAATTCAACGATCGTATTGCGATCAATGGCAGCATCTGTTTCTTTCACCAATGCACGCGCAATAATGTACACACGTGGCAACACCTCTCCTTCTGCGTCTTTTGACTGGGGAACGCGGAGCGTTATCTTTTGTTTCCAGCTTACGAGAAGTTCAATAAGCGCACTATCGACAATATAGAAATTATCAAGAAGCACTTCAACACCTTGGGTAGACTGCGTGCGTTCGTTGAGATTGTTTACCAGATCGCGGTAGCGCAGGCGCGTCCGTCCGATCGTTGATTTAGACTTTTGTGCAAACGAAAACACTCGATGCTCATCGAAGGATATCTGCGCTTCTGCTGCGAGTTCTTTTGCGAGACGCTCGAGACTACGCGACGATGAGCGACCAAACCGCGTTCCAACCATAGTGCTCATTATAACATCATATACGCTGAGAACAATTTGAGGTCGAGCAACCCCTCACGGCATTTTCCGAAAAACCCAACAATAGCACAAGGTTCGACCTTGGCTCTGAAAGGTCGAACCTTGAAAAATCTGGCTGTTGTTGGATTTTTAAGGAATGTGAGGGGTTGCGAGGTCGACTCAGATTCAGTTTTCATGCTGCGAGACATTCCTCTTGGCAGCATGGTGTTGCTACAATCCTACACGGGAAGCAGGTCTCAGCGTTTCTTAGCCTGCCGACAAAGGCTTTATAATGCAAGGTTTTTGAGGGATGCGGGTGGCTCAAAGATATCAGAGTATCTTGAACAACCGAGTAAGACATGGAAAAAGTCAGGTATCGTAACGCAAACGAAGCTCCAGTGGTTCCAATTCCCATCAGGTATGACGTTTGACGGGAAGATATTTGGAACCACCGAAGTATCGAGTGTCTTCAAGGCGAAAGACCTAATTCTGTCACCTTTGTCTGCTTCTGTGGACCTATGGGGAATCGGACCCCAGACTCAACCATGCCATGGTCGCGTAATACCACTTTACTATAGGCCCCTCACTGGACTATCTTACTCACTTTTCGGTTTTTCGCCA